>SMEQ01000253.1_pt1 | contig 16882 bp, 16 predicted proteins | sample 2456281 | NCBI WGS metagenome assembly SMEQ01 (sample SAMN10132596, study PRJNA489261) | soil metagenome | isolation source: day1 antibiotic-loamy sand soil ammended with raw manure from dairy cow... | place: USA | collected 2015-04-01
CCAAGCGAGAAACGCTCTTTTGCTTCAGTAACATACACCTCTTCCACCTTTTTTCTGAACAACTCAATATTTTCGCCTAAAGGCTTCAATATTCCACTCAAATTGTCTTGGTTTAGCTTTGTAAACTTGTTCGACTTCTCGTCCAATATCTTCGATGCTATATGCTCAAACTCTAAGTTGAACTGCTTTCTCAAATCTTCCATCTCCACTTTTTGAGTGTTTAGTTTCTCTTCGAGTGCTTTGTTATTGGCAGTGAATGAGGCTGTAATTTTATTTAGCTCGTTATACTCTTCGGTCTTTGCTTTTAGATCAAGCTTTTGCTGATTCAAATCTTGCAGCTGATTGATGCTGCTTTCTCTGGCAGCATCAAGGTTAGCTGTAAGGGTAGATATGTCTCTATCCTTTGCATGAATATCTTTTTGCAAAAGATCTATCTTTAGTTTGTAATCATATATCTCGTTCTGAAATTCTGTTTTCTCTTGTTGAAACGAAATTGTTTTTTGTTTTGCTAATTCTATTTCTGTCAGAAGTTGATTTGATTTCTGAATGGCACTATCATGCTCTTCTTTCGAAACCATTTTTAATTTCATCATCAACGAGGATACAAACCATGCAATGGTTCCTCCAACAAGTAAACCGATTAGCAGTGAAACAAGATCCATCTATTTCTTGTTTTTTAGAACATGACCCATTTTAGTTTTTTTGGTTTCCATGTAAAACTCATTGAACTTATTGGGGGTCACCTCAAGAGGTAAGTTTTCGGTGACCTCTAATCCGTATGATTCCAATCCAATACGTTTGACAGGATTGTTGGTAAGCAATCGCATCTTAGACACGCCTAAACTTCTCAATATTTGTGCGCCTACTCCGTAGTCGCGCTCATCAGCTTTATATCCTAAATGCAGGTTGGCATCAACAGTATCGTAGCCTTCTTCTTGCAATTTATATGCTGCAACTTTAGCCATCAAACCAATGCCACGACCTTCCTGATTGAGATATACGATAACGCCTTTGCCCTCTTTTTCAATCATGCGCATAGCTTCATGCAATTGCTCACCACATTCGCATCGTTGTGAAGCAAATATATCGCCTGTCAAGCACGAGGAGTGCATTCTCACCAAGACCGACTCATCTTCTTCCCATTCGCCTTTGATAAGGGCAACATGCTCTTGACCAGTGGAGGTTTGCAAGAAAGGTATCAAATGAAAGTCTCCAAATTTTGTTGGTAACTTCACTTTCTCTCCTTGCTCAATCAATGATTCTTTTTGCAATAAGTATTTTATAAGATCAGCAACCGACACAATTTTCAGATCAAACTCTTTTGCCATCTCCATCAATTCGGGAAGGCGAGCCATAGAGCCATCTTCTTTTTTAATTTCCACCAAAGCTCCTGCTGGATACAATCCTGCTAGGCGTGCAAAGTCAATACTAGCCTCAGTGTGACCTGCTCTTCTCAACACACCTCTCGTCATTGCACGCAGCGGGAAAATATGTCCTGGACGACCAAAATCTTCTGGTTTTGTCTCTTCGCGTGTAAGTGCCAATATAGTTTGAGCTCTGTCATATGCAGAGATACCTGTTGTACAGCCGTGTGTGAGCAAATCAATTGAAACTGTAAATGGAGTTGCATGTACAGATGTGTTATTAGATACCATCATTGGCAAATCTAACTCTTCGCAACGCTCAATAGTAAGTGGTGCACATACAAGACCACGACCATGCGTTTCCATGAAATTTATTTTCTCTGGAGTAATGCACTCAGCTGCAATAATAAAATCGCCTTCATTTTCGCGATCCTCATCGTCTACTACGATAATAAAGTTGCCTTTTCTTATTTCTTCTATAGCTTCTTCAATCGTATCTAACTTAATTTTTTGCATAATATAGTGTAACATATTTTCAGATCACAAACAAACTGTGTGTGTGTTTATAATCTTTCTGTAATTAATTGTAATTCATTATTTAATTCTTTCACTCTAACTAAGTCTTTATATAGTCTTCGTTCAAAGGGAAGTGATATCAATCGCATGACCAAACCAACAGGAAAAACGTAGGCAAATAACTTTGCGCCTGTAGAACCAGCTTTAAATGGACGTTGATTGTTTATCAATATCGGATATTGTTCCGATTTATCTAGCACCTCTTGGTGTGTGGAGTTGGCCAGAGAGTTGAGCATTTCTTCTATGTGCTCTTTCACAACTGCAAATTGGCGGTCTTGCCCCTCATCAAACCAATATCTTTTGTAGCCCATCATTCTATATTTAGTTAGATAGGTATCAATTTCATTGTTTAAGTTATTAATCTTATTGGAAATTTCATTGTATGCAGGTGGAGAAATAATAACCTCTTTCATTTGGAAATGGCGATTCTCTCGTATGAAGAGCACTTTTTTGAAAAACCCAAGGTATGCGTCTGCATTGAGTATCACTGAGTCGTTCATAGCTTTATAGGTAAGAAATATACCCAAGGGAAACAATACAAATGAGCTAAACCACATACCCACCCAATGTATCCATACTCCATCGCGGGTCATCTTGTAGCCCACATTGTCTAATATGTAATATATAATAAATAGGATAACCGACATCACAATGGGCATTCCCAAACCTCCTTTTCGGATAATGGAGCCAAGCGGCGCTCCTATAAAGAAGAAAATGAAACATGCAAAAGAGAGCGTGAACTTTCGATGCCACTCTACCCAATGTCTATTAATTGTTCTTTGCGTTGCCACTTTAGTCATTGACCTAAACAAAAACTCATTGTTGTTATTTTCAACTTTCGTCATGGCATTCCTCATTATTGAAGATTGCTGATCCAACGTCTCATGGCTCAAAATGGTATCTACAGGGGCAATTTCAGCAGTTTGTGCTAGTTGACCAATAGAGTCAATGTTGTCCGAATAAGAGTTGCGAAATGATAGGTGAGAATACTTTTTCATCTGTACCCTGTCAACCCTATTCATACTATCCATTTTGATACTCATAGAATCAATAGACACCTTCAATTGTGCTGAATTTTTTGAAACATAGCTTGACCCTGCGTTATCTTCCAATGCACTATCTTCCATTCGATTGAAGTTAGCATCAAAAGGTATCAACATTTGTTTTCGTTTGAAATCTTCTCTACTATAGGGAACAAATTCTTTAGAGGTGTTAGACGAACCAATATTTTCGCTCTGAAAATTCTGGAATTGTTGTCCTTTATACATGGTGAAGGCTAGTGACAGTTTGTCTTCAGACAACTTCATCGATGCAGAGTCGCACACAATCACTGCCATGCTATTGAAACCCTTAGACACATCGTAGATCATCACATCATACAACATACCCGTCTTTCTGTTCTTTCGCTCTACAAAGATGTTGTAATTGTCAATGCCTTTGTAGAAGACACCTTCAGGAATGTCCAATTCAGGGGATTTCTGTCGAATAGATATAAGCAACGAATAAAACTTCACCTGTATCTTGGGCATGGCATAGTTTTGGAAAAAGAAAGCTCCAACACTAATAAATACAATAAGAATAATGAGGGGTTTCATGGTTTTAAGCAAGGGAACACCGGCGGATTTAATGGCCAATAGCTCAAACTGTTCGCCCAAGTTACCAAACACCATAATAGATGCGAGCAAGATAGAAAGGGGCAAAGCCAAAGGTATGAGGTTAAGCGCAGCATACACAAACATCTCGCCCAATACCTTAATATCTAAACCCTTTCCAACCATGTCTTCAATGTACTTCCAAAGAAACTGCATCAGCACTAAAAACAAGCAGATAACAAAGGTCATTAAAAACAACGGCAGAAAAGACTGCAGGATAAAACTATATAGTCTTTTTAATCGGAATTTATTTTTCATCAATACCTTACAAACTTCAATTAATTAAGTAGTGCAAAGATAACAAATTCGTTTGTTCTAAAACCATTTAAACACCTAAAGTAGTTAAATAAAAAGGCTCAACAAAAAGTAGCTTTACAACTTCTTTGTTGAGCTAGTAGAAAAACAAGGCTTCTAGTATGTTATATCCCCAATTTTCTTTTTAAAAGATCTATTTGGTTTTCCCACAAAAAGATGGCGTCTTCTTTTTCTTCAGCCAAGGCAAAGTCTGTAACCTCTAGCGCAATCACACGGCTTAATTCTAATTTGTGAATTTTAAACTCAAAGTAAACATCTGCTCTATCAGCTGCCAGCCAATTAAATCTCACTTGATCCATAGGCTTTTTTAGTACCATTTCAGTTTCATGAATATTTTCATCCCATATAAAGGTATAGAAGCTGCCATCATTAAGCTTCACCTTGTCGGCAAACCATTCTTCCATAGCCGTGGGATCTGTTAGCATTCGCCAAAGACTTTTTTGAGATGCATTTCCCAATACAAACTCAATAGTATATTTTTCTTTTTTCATGTATAAGAGCGTATTAATTTTCTTCTGATTACAAGATACAATCTTTTTATATAATATTAATGAGACTGAAGGTATTTAACAGAAAAATAATTGTATCCAGAGAATTAAACGTAGAAAGACATTGGGCTTTACTATACATTCTCTTTTACCCCTCATCCTCTTCCTCTTCAAACAAAGTTCTTACATTCTTGTTTTGCAATCTCATCTTCAGCCAATTTTCAATCTTTTCTTTATCATCCTTTTTCAATGATGCCTTCTTGGCAAACAGAATCACGATGGGCACTTTTGCAGATTGTGTAGAGTCGGAGTAGATAAACGATTCAGTGTATGAACAAGACAACACCTGTGAATACAATGGTTTTATCTCTTTCATTATCATATTACCTTTGGTGGGTAGCAGTTGTAGGCTATCGATTTTTCTCTCGCTTGATTGCAACAAAAACTCCACAGCATTCAGCTGTTTTGCCAAAACGTCTTTTTCGGATTCAAATCGCTGTTTGCTTTGATCTACTATAGACATATTTGTACCCGAATTAATTACAATTTTCGATGTGTCAATTCTATGTACCAATGCTTTGGTTTTGATATTGCGGCGCGACTCTTCAGAAAGACCATAACCAGAATAAATGAGATCTATGCTACGTGCTGTAGCATTGAGTCGGTTGTCAAGAAGATAGGTCCCTTCTGTAACCGATATTTCATTTACAAAACGTTGTGCACGATCAGAAAAGCGTTCATTTTGGACAAGTAGATAACCAAAATAAACACTTGGTACAATAGTGATAGTCAGTATTAAAGATATATATTGATTGATTCTTTTCTTTCTATCAGAATCGATAATGGTGCGAATGGGGAAACGCAAAAACTGACACACAAAAAGCGATGCAACACCAATAAACACTGTATTGATGGTGAAAAGATAGAGTGCACCAAAAAAGAAGTTGAACTGTAAAGTGGCCAAACCGTATCCTGCAGTACAAATGGGAGGCATGAGAGCCGTGGCAATGGCAACACCAGGAATAACATTACCTTTTCGTTTTGTACTCATAGCAATGATACCTGCCAAACCGCCAAACAGTGCTATAAGCACATCATAAATAGTGGGGCTGGTGCGAGCCAATATTTCTGAAGAGGCAGTGCCAACAGGGGTTACCGCAAAATAGAGGGTAGATGTGAGTAAACTTGCTCCCACTGCAAAGCTGAAATTCTTTACGGCCTTTCGAAACAAAAAGAAATCATAGGTTGCCAAACTGTAGCCCATTCCATTTATAGGCCCCATGAGTGGCGATATAAGCATGGCCCCGATGATGATGGCGGTCGAATTCATATTCAAACCTATAGAAGCAATCACTATGGCGAAAATCAAAATCCATAGATTGGTCCCTTTAAAAACTACTCCTTTTTCAATCTCTTCGTGAATGAAGTCATAGTCTTCCATTTCACTACGCACATTGAAGAACGCACGAAACTCTGTCAATTTCATAATGGTACTTATAAGTTTTTGCAAATGTAGGAATTATAATCAATATTGTATTGATTATATCTCACATCGCACAACAAATAAATGCGATTAGACCCCGTAAGTTCTAATCGCATTTATTTTAAAGTATCATCAACCATTGACAATGTGAAAACAGTCTAAAGATGGAAGCCTTTACAATCTATTATTTGGCTTGACTACCAATAACATATCCTATAGCTACCCCTGCAACTGCTGCTACAACGATAGCCAATTTTAAAGCTTTCATTCCACCACCCATGCTGTGATCTCCAATAGCTTTTCCGTAATTTCCTAATTCTTGTGTAATTTGAACTGCATTTTTAGCCATAAATTGTATTATTAAATTTAATAAATATGTTTGTTTCTTCTCTTGATAGAAGATGTTTGTGAGGTCAATAGCTTTATTAGCATTTAATATTGACCCATGTGTTACTTAATAAACGTGCGTGAATGCAAATTGTTTTGGAATAAATGTTTGGTTTATTTTTGAAGGTAAACAAAAGGTGGCATGTAAGGGTAAAATGCAATAATAAATTTACAAACCCTTTGATGGCGTAGAAAGCGTTTCCAAAACTTGAAAATTGCATCCACGACGGGGGAAATGATTTCCAACTGTTGAAAATCGTATCCACAATGGGGAAAATGTTTGAAAACACATTGTTTTCGTTTTCTTGTCCAAATTTGCGCCATTTATGACTTAATAATACAATTTTCGATCTAAGATTGTCTTTTTATAAATGGACTTTTCAATCTTAGTAGGTTTTTTCTTATTAAACGGCATTTTTTTTCCATATTTGCTCAAAAAAAGCATCATTCTAGCGATTCAAAACATTTCCACGGCGGTGGATTCAATTTTCATGGCATAAACGTCCCATCTACTACCGTGGATTTGATTTCCAACTGTTTTATGCCACATCTATAATTGAATTGACAATATTAACTACCTATTATTTACAATTTGACATTTGTGCAACAGTTAAGATTATGTGAGATTCATAACAATTACTTCGTTAGAAACGAAAACACTATTTTGAAGTAGGTTTATACATTAAAAAAAGCGACATAACCTTGGAAGGTTATAGTCGCTTCAATAATTTAGAGTTACATATTGAACGGTTAAAGATGATTCAGTGAATAATTGAAACGTAATCTTCTTCTAAAAAAAAAGATGCAACTTCAAATAATTGTCTCTCTTCTCCTAATCGCACATTAAGTTGTTTAGATCAACTACACGTTCACAGTAATCTTCTTTACTTTCATTTGGACCTCTATCTCAATATATGACGCTTAAACTTTACTTTTCTTCAAAGTCTTCTTCATCATCGTCATAGTCCTCATCATCAAAATCATCATCGTCAAAGTCTTCGTCATCGAAGGCTTCATCATTAAAATCATCTTCATCAAAATCCTCATCATCGACAAACTCGTCGAAATCATCATCTAAATCTTTCATAATCTTATTGTTTTAGTTAAACGACAAAACATCTCCTTTAGAAGATGCAATATTACGTGTAAAACTACACAAATATTTCGAATAAACTAATATACAAATGAAGAAAAAATCAACTTTTACAGAAAAGATTAAGACGTGAAAAAGGCGACTAAGACCCTCAGGTTATAATCGCCTTAAACACAATGAAAAGTTAAATGTAGTAAGTAATTAAATAGTAAACTATTAGTTATAAATCATAAGAAATAGGCAGTTCTATAAGCTCAGAGTGACCACAGTTGATTTTAAACAAAGACTATAACGAGTCATTCAAAAACTTTGTCTCAGTCAGCTTCTCCCCTTCGAGTACATACTCCTCGTTTGAGTTCCACTCCAAGCTATTTCTGTAACCATAATCATTGCCATATTTTCTGCGCATTGCTTGTGAAGATATTGCACGTTGATAGTCTGTTAATTCATCGCTCACTTCGAGCTTAGAACCGCTAGGTACAAATATCTCTACCACCACAAATTGATTGCGGAAACCTTGCTCCTTGGGCACTTTAAAGAACTGAGGAATCAATAGTACAGAATCGCTTTGCTGCAGCTTAAAGTCAAACTCTTTCAAGTTAGCCTTAGATGCTTTATAGTTTCTATCGAAACCGGCATAGATAGTCTTTACATGAAACAGAGTGTCTTTACTCGTTTTCAATCTCAACTCAATACTGTTGAACAACAAAGAGTCTTCTTCAACATTGTAAAAGGGTAAGTTATCTATTATTATTCGATTAATACCTGGCGAATCGAGAATGAACCTACTTGTTCCAGGTGTCACACTGAAGTAGTCTAACGGATAGCGTTCCATCTCAACATAAAGTTTATTAGTGGTGGGTGGAGTGAGCACTATATTAGTCTCTTGCAGACTCTCAGTGCTAAACTTGCGTGTAATTTGGAAGCCCAATGTCAGTCCGGCAATAATACCTACAAACCAAAGTGCAGCAACTGTGTAACCGATGACTGGTCTTGATTTTGCTTTCATCAGTCGGCGAATTATCCAAACAACTACACTCACAAAAGGTATTGCCAAAGTCAATATTATAGACAACCACAGCAATGTATTTTCAAAACCAGGATTGATGAACAACGTTTGGAGGGGAACAAACTTTGCTCCTGCAAATAGCAATCCAAACAACGATATCATCAAGCCTGCAGCTACAATGCCCACAATGCCGAAGAACATTACTTTAAGAAAACCAATCAGCAGATTTAAACATCCCGATCTTTCAGGTTGTGGCGATATATAAGATGTGCGTGGTGCATCTGTATAAATTGGAGGCGGCGGAGGTGTAGACAGTGAATCAGAGCCACTTTTTTCAGTATTGTCATCGCTATCTGTTACAAAGTTTTGTTTATTAACACTGTTATTTGGCGTAGTTTGATTTACCACACTGTTATTAGGAGGAATAACAGTTGCACTGCTACTCATATCACTTCTGCTACTTCTAGCTTGGGCTACATTGCCACTCACCGTGTCTCGTATCGATTTCAGATACTCCTCTTCTCCCATCATTTCCAATTTTTGTTTCACAGTTGTAGCCTTTGGCATTATAATCCAAAGAATAATATAGATAGCTACAAACGAGAGATTCACGCTTGAAGATAAATTGAAAGGAAAAGATGAGTTGAAGATGAAATGATTGAAAGCATTAAAAGGAATGCGCGCCATTCCGAACACATTTAATATGACAGGCAACAAGAAAATTAAACGAGGTATCCAAGTATCTATTTTGAAATAAGCTGCAATACCGCCACTTACACCAGCAATAAATCGGTCGTTAGGGTTGCGGTATAAGCGTTTGCTCACATTGTTTGGTAGCTCTTTTGTTGGTAAAACAATCCACATTATAATATAAACCCAAAAGAACAAACTTGACAAAAAGACAAAACCTAAACGAACAAACACTGGATCTATTTTGAGATAATGAGCAAGCCCACTACACACACCACCCAATATTCTATCGTTAGACTTGCGAAACAGACTTTTCTTTTCTTGTTCGGTTACGGGAGGAGGCATTTGAGATTGTCCACTTTGTGTGTGCGGCGGTGGCATTGTAGCATTCTCTTTTTCCTCTTCACGTTCGTCAAACTCCAAATCAAACTCTTCGGGTCTTCCTATAGTATCGATTATAGAAGTTACATCGTCATCAGTAATGCACGGAATGCCATGTTTGAGTCTATTGCCAAACAACTCAGCAATCCGATTCTCTATGTCATTCACTATTTCATTTCCTTCAGCCTCTTGCCTAAAGTAATCTTTCAAGCTTTGAATGTATCCATTCAATATATCGTAGGCTGTCTCCTCAATAGTTATCAATTGACCTTGGAAATTGATGTTGATTGTTTTTTTCATTTTGTGTTTTGCTATTATTTATGAAACAGTTGCTATGTCTTCTTCATTCTCATTTTCTACTTCGTTGGCTTTATGCACCAATATCTCTACACTACCACTAAGATCGTTCCAGGTAGATTCCAATAGATTATAAAATGTCAATCCTTTGTCAGTAAGCGAAAAGTATTTTCGAGGGGGTCCCGTAGTGCTCTCCACCCATCTATAACTGAGAATATTGGCATTTTTCAGTCTGTTCAAAAGAGGATAAAGGGTCCCTTCCAAAAGATCAAGACCTGCATTTTTCACCTCTTCGATAATGTCTCCCGGATATACTTCACCACTTTTTATAATGGAAAGAATGCAATATTCGAGCACACCTTTCCGCATTTGACTTTGTATATTTTCGACTTTCATTCGTACTGTATTATTAATTAGACTACAAAAATAAACAATGTATGGTATTATGCAATGCAAAGTACTATGTTTATTTTATTAATTAATATAGTTTAGCATTCTGCACGTTTCTTTTTTACAATTCACAGAGTAATTAAGTACTAAATATGGACCATACTCTGCATAGGAGTAAAGCATTGTGTCTATAGATTTTTTTTATTAACTTCGCACCATGAAAATTGACAGATATACACTACCCCTTATAGCACTACTCCTACTCATGGTGCATACATCAGGCTATGCTCAATATGCAGAACCTCTTAACATACCTCCTGCGTTAAGTGCAGGTTTTGGTGAATTGCGCAACAATCATTTCCACTCGGGCATCGACTTCAAGACCCAACAAGTGGTGAACAAACCCGTATTTGCAGTGGCCGATGGCTATATCTCTCGCATATCGGTTTCGCCAGGTGGATATGGGTTGGCGCTATACATAGATCATCCTGAACAGGGACACACCACAGTATATGGTCATCTCAACAGTTTCTCAAAACAGATTGCCGAGTATGTTGCAAACAAACAATATGAAAACGAAAGCTATAGAGTGAACCTTAATCTTGAACCACACGAAATACCTGTTGTAAAAGGCCAACAAATAGCGCTGAGCGGCAATACGGGCTCGTCGGGCGGACCTCATTTGCACTTTGAGGTGCGCGATAGAGAGACACAAGGACCACTAGATCCATTACAATATGTAGCTCAGACTATTCGCGACACACAGAGTCCCGATTTGCGAGGAATTGCTTTCTACCCCATCATGGGACAGGGTGTTGTGAATGGGAGCATCACGCCTACCCGATTAAATATTGGCAAATCAAAAGCAGGCAATCCATTGCCATTGCAAAAGAAAATAACCGCCTGGGGAAAGATAGGTGTAGGAGTGAAAGCATATGATAAAATGAATGGTCAAAACAATATATATGGTGTAAAACATATCCGATTGTTTGTTGACGATTCTCTGAGATTTAGTAGCTCCATCAACGAATATTTGTTTGAGGAGACCCGCATTATGAATAGCTTTGTGGACTTTGAAGATTGGCGCAACAACAAATCATTCTTCATGAAATCGTATATAGAACCAGGCAACAAGTTGCGCATATATAATGGAAACCACAACGGATATATCAACATCAACGAAGAGAGAGCATATCCAATGAGGTATGAGTTGGAAGATCATCATGGCAATATTACCACCTTCTCATTCACCGTTGATGGTAAATTACAAACTATTGGTAACAATCCCATTTGTGAAAACCTGATGGCATGGCAAGGAAACAACCGATATGTAGATTATGACTTTATGCTCTCTATCCCCGAAGGCAATCTCTATAACGATTTCTGCTTTCAGCATACAAGCACAATAGATGTTTCAAACAAATACTATTCAGATATACACGAAGTGAACAACAACCCCATTCCCTTACACAAATATGGCAAGATGTGGTTGAAAATAAAAAATGACACCCTCCCTCAACGCTATAAATATGGTGTAGTGAAAATAAACAAAGGAAATAGCAGAGACAATTGGATGGGCGGGTCTTACAAAAATGGTGGGCTAGAACTCTCCATCAATGAATTGGGTGACAGATATGCTATATCAATGGATTCTATTGCGCCAAAGATAGAAGCGCTGAGCCCACAAACGTGGAAGCAGAACGGGCGCATTCGCATCAAATTAACTGATGACAAAAGTGGTATTCGCACTTTTCGTGGAACTATTGATGGTGAGTTTGTACTTTTCGAACACGATTCCAAATCGAGCATCTACACCTACACTTTCAATCGCGAGCGATTGGGCGAACTGCCCATCAAGAGTTTCCGATTTGTAGCAACAGATGGCGTGGGCAATGAAAGTGTTTATGAATACAAGATGTAATTGTAATCAAAGCTTCCAACTTTGAGAAACAATATTGATTTATAATTTTAGGAACCCTTATATAACAGAAGAGACGCAATTAATTGCGTCTCTTCTGTTATATAATTCACTATCTTAGTTATAAATGAGGGATTAGAATTACACTATCCACATCTATAAATAGCTGGATTCTATAAATCATAACCATATACCACACCTGGCCATTTTTTCTCACTCTCTTCTTTCGATACAACGTTTAGCAATGTGTATTTCTTTGAATAGGGGTCGGCTTTTGTCATTTCACTCACATTAATCACATACTCAAAACCTGCTTCAAAATCAAATCCTTCTATATCTATCAGTGCCATCCACTCTCCGGTTTTTTCATTTTTAACGTGCAAGGCATCGTATCGTTGCGACATTCCATTTTCAACATCCCTTTTTACAATCCAAGGACTATATTCTACCTTTTGTGGTAAAACATAAAGCTGAATATCCTTTTCGCTATTTTCTGTAATCACTTTCTTCTTTGATAGTTGTTCCATAAATATGTATTTGATGGATGACACGTCTTGAGGGGGATTGTGCATCCACACTTTCTTAACTTTATAGGTATATTGATATCCTCTTTCGTAATCACTGTAGTCGAATCCTTCAGTAATGTTGTCCAGCACATGCTTTTCAGCATCTTCGTTATCCGAAATCACCAATGCATCGCCCCATATATCACTCAACTCACTTCCTTTGAAACTCGTTTCGGGATAAATTATCAATTCTACAACCTTAACGGTATCTTTCGCGTCTTTCTCACAACTAAACAAGAAGGCACTCATAATAATAATAGATGCTACAATTAAACTTAGTTTTCTCATTGTTTTGTTTTTAGATGTTATCTTTATATGATAGATGACTTATTCTCCAAAACGTTGCATCGATTGTTTTAATAAAGTGAAGAAATGTTTCTGACAGGACTACAAATTCCAACCTTTAATTCTATGGTTACACCTATCTTTTAAGATAAACATTGGGGAGTATTGTTTTATTTAATTGCCTGTTGCAAGCCCATCCATATATGCAACTCGCTTATCTAACCAATATAGCAATCTTATCGAATATTTATCAATACTTCCCGAACTTTGTTTCCACACCTGTTGATCATTAGCATGCGACTCTCTTATAGTTTCAGCATACTCTTTTATATACGCCACAAGAACAGGATACTTCTCAATCTTAAATCTAAGCCATTCTGTATTGTAAATTGCCTGTATAGCTGGGTTGTCTGCAATTCTAGAGAAGAACTTTGTTCCGTTTGAATTGCCAGGTACAAATAAGCTTTCGTTTGGATGAGTAAAATGTTTACGTGGTTTTATTGCATAAACAAAAGCCCAATCAAAATCCCAAATAGGTCCCATATTGTATTTACCGCTCCCGATACTTGCAGAGTAGCATTAACAAAAACAGCTTTACCATTGTGAGTGAAAGTAGCTATTAGTTTTGTAACATCATTTTTTTTCGAAATCGACAACTGTACATCTTCGTTCTCAACAACACCCACAATATCTCTTTAGAAAAGCCTCATTTTGGCTTTTCTCAAAAGTAAAAGACAATATTTTGTTTGTTGTATAAATCTCTGGTTTGACATCGTTTGAATTGTCACTACAAGCAGCATGTAAGAATAAGATTGTAAAGAGTATGAGTAGCGATTTAAGTTTCATTATCTCTAGCTTTTAAATTAGTCAAAATATTATTTGTAAAGTTACAATAAGAAAGATAATGAGGAGACTAATAAAAATGTAATTTCAGAGTCTTCGTTGAAAGATAAGAAATTACCCTAACACACAGTTAGTAGGGTCTATACACCAACCATTAGATTGTTAGATTATGAACTTAGCCATCACGTCACGTTTAGTTGTCAGCATTCGTTTTTCATAACTAAGAATACGCATATAGAAAAGAAAAATCGCCACTTATTTTTGAAATATTGTAATCTTATGAAAAAATGTGTATCTTTGGTAGCAAGATAAAACCATTTTGTGGAGACAATTCATTATCTGAAATCATAAAAAACACATATACAGATATTACTCCTCAAAATGGTCTAACACTATATCAAACAAATAAATATTATAATGAGCAGAGCATTTATAAATGAGGACGACTTAGTAGAATCACCTTTCGTACCACCACGTGCAGATCTACCCAAGGGAGAAACAAATTATGTTACACCAGAAGGCTTAGAGGCTTTACTGAAAGAGAAAGAAGAGCTTTTAGCAAGACTCAAGGAGCTAAATGAAGGTGAAGAGCATGGAAAGCTGACTGCTGTGAAAATAATTCATATTGAATTACAAATGTTGGAGAATAGGATTCTCACTGCAAATGTTGTTGAACACGAAGAACAAGACAAGAGCGAGGTACGCTTTGGCTCTACTGTGACGCTACAAATAGGGAGAGGAAAGAAAACTCGCAAACTACAGATTGTTGGAGTGGATGAGGCCGATCTTAAGGAGGGCAAAATTGCATTCACCTCGCCTCTCGGAAAAGTGATGATGAACAAGAAGATTGGAGAGAGAGTTGTGCTTAAATTGGAACATGGTGAAAGTATTTTTAAAGTATTGGAGATTGAGTGATACCATTATTTCTGCCCACATTTTTTAATCTATCTTTTCAGACCCATTATTACAATCTACTCTTCTACCCAAAAACAGAAAGAGGCATTATATATTTTCCATTTATATAACACCTCTTTCTAACCCAACATAAAAAAACTAAAACACAATTTATCTCTTTACTCTTTCTGCTATCGGTTGGTGACTAATGCGCAATTCGGGAAAAAGAACCATTGATAATTCAAACAAACCGAAAAGTACAGCAGTGTATCCCAAATCTCCCAACAATGTGTTTTGCAAGAAAGGAATGGCGGCTACATAACATGCTATTAGTCCCTCCCACGATTTAGCATAAAAAGGTGATGAGAGCCATACACCAAAATTAGATACAATAAAAAAGATTACCGAGGCACCTAGTGCTGAGAAAAGGATACTACCTGTAGTTCTCTTCTTTAAAGCTACGGTTCCCAACAATACTATCAATGCAAATGCACCATAGGTGAAGAGAGAACCTGAATAGAACCATACAAATTGGTCGAAATATTGTGCATACACCACATTGTTCAATATCAGATCGCTCACCCACATAGATGCAATTGGAATAAGATAGGCCCAATATTTTTTGCTGTAATAGGCAGCACCAAACAATGCCATTCCGGCAATAGGTGCTACGTTTGGTGGATGTGGAATTAAGCGACTTAGAGCTGCCAGCACAATCAGCACCGAAATTAATGAGAAGCGGAGTTGCACTTTTTTATTTGTTGCTTTTGTCATTTTGTAAGTTTTTTTAAATATCACCTTTGACAAGAGACAACTATTAGTCTCTTGCCAAAGAGTGAAAACCAATTATTGAAAATCTGCACTGAAGAATATTCCCGCAGGGAAATATGTATGGTCAGTGTAGTTCTCAGTCAACTTTGGCTCAGCACCGCTGAAGTCAAACTCGCTAATATTGTTTGTCAAGAAATCCCAACCATAGCCTTTTATAGTAGTCATATACACTTTGCCTGAAATAGGATGCACAGCAATGTTGTTGTATATCATACTGGCGTTTGGCACGACTGTTTTGGCATCAATCATCATTTTTGACTCTTCGGTACTGAAGATATGACGATAGATAGTTGTTCCTGCGTTGCTATAATATAGCGTGTCGCCTTTAGCAGTAATGCCAGGCGTTGCACCCCAACCTGCTCCCAACTTACCTTCGGTTATCTCATTTTCTTTAATAACAGCATAGGTAGAGCTGCTTACTTTTGCAATTTTGTTAGGCGCGCCAGTTGTAGATACCCAAAGGTTGCCATCCTTGGCTCTCAACAAGCCACTAATATTTACTCCCATATCTATGGTATGAGCAATATCCAATCGGTTTGCTTCTAGTACAAATATTTTTTTGCCTGCAATCACAAAAACTTTACCATCAGCAACAGCCATTCTATTTTTAGCTGCGCCTCGTGTTCCTGCTATTAGACTCAACTCATTGGTAGTTGTATTGAAGATGTGTACCCCTTTAGTGTCTCTGATAAATACATTTGCATCGTCCAAAACAGCAACGTGTGACGGCATGCTCAATGTGGACAGCTCATCGTTGTAACCTTCAACTTTTTGCATGGTTTCAGCATTTGCAATAATCAACCTACCATCGCTATCAAATGTAGACCCAGTTGCACTTGTTCCACCATTTTGAGAGATGATGTACATCTTGCCATCTTTGATAAACAAGTCTTGCGCACTATTACCCAATCTTCTTCCATTCATAGTAAAATAAAGATTGTTGAGCACTTGTTTGTCAGGAGTGATAAAAATAAGCGAACCACTTTGAGTAGTCATATTCCCTTCGTTCAATACAAACAGTCCATTAGGATCGGAGTATGCTTTACCTGAAACACTCACTTTTGCTATGGCCTGATACACCATGCCGTTTTTGTCAAGACCACGAAGAATAATATCTCTTACTCCATAGGTTGCATCTTGAGGAGCTACTATTTCCAACTCTTTCTGTGGAACATGAAGGAAAACCTTCCATCCGGCAGGTGCCTCAATAAGCTCAAGTGAATGAAGATTTGCAAATTTAAACTTAAGCTTTTGACCTTTTCCTGCATCGAAAACAAAGAACGGTTCGTTGGCATCATTCTCAAATTTCAAATAAGTTCCGCTAGCTTTAGGCATCACAATTTTGTTGCCATTTGCCATTATAAACGTAACCGAATCTTCTGTCTCTTCCACACTTTTGAAGAAAGAGTCTCCTTGCGCT
>SMEQ01000254.1_pt1 | contig 16878 bp, 23 predicted proteins | sample 2456281 | NCBI WGS metagenome assembly SMEQ01 (sample SAMN10132596, study PRJNA489261) | soil metagenome | isolation source: day1 antibiotic-loamy sand soil ammended with raw manure from dairy cow... | place: USA | collected 2015-04-01
AGCCGCGAAAGAGCCCAAGGCGTTAATTACCTATACAGGCTGGCATGTACAAGGTTTTAAAATTGGGGAAGTACGCGAACAGGTATTAGCCTTTATGCGAGCAAGCGCGAAACAATAAAAAGCTAAGCGCGGGAAGTAAATTGTGGGAGCCGATCTTATCGGCGATTGGATGTTTATGATCACCTAGCGGTGATATCGTCGATAAGATCGACTCCCACCAAATAAAATCACTGCAAGTATAGAAAGTGAATTTACAATGCGCCCTTACAGACGCATTTCTATACCTTGCTCGGCCATATAAAGCTTGGCTTCATGGATGCTGTACTCACCAAAATGGAAAATACTAGCAGCCAATACCGCATCAGCTTTGCCTTCAACAATGCCATCAACCAAATGCTGTAGATTACCTACACCACCGGATGCGATAACCGGAATCGACACCGCTTCGCTAATAGCGCGGGTTAGCTCTAGATCGAAACCGTCTTTGGTACCATCTTTATCCATGCTGGTTAATAGCACTTCACCGGCGCCATATTCCGCCATTTTAATCGCCCACTCTACCGCATCAATGCCGGTCGCTTTACGGCCACCGTGGGTGAATATTTCCCAACGGTTTTCAGCGACTTTTTTCGCATCAATAGCGATAACAATGCATTGTGAGCCAAAACGCTCGGCAGCTTCTTTAACAAACTCGGGGTTGCTAATCGCCGCGCTATTAATGCCGACCTTATCCGCGCCCGCATTCAGCATGGTGCGTATATCTTCCACCTTACGAATGCCACCACCTACGGTTAGCGGGATAAAAATCTCGCTAGCAATACGCTCAATGGTTTGCACCATGGTGTCGCGGCCTTCAACCGTGGCGGAAATATCCAGCACGGTTAACTCATCTGCGCCTTCATCGTTATAACGCTTGGCGATTTCAACCGGATCGCCCGCATCTTTAATATCAACAAACTTAACGCCTTTTACAACGCGGCCATTATCTACATCCAAGCAAGGGATGATGCGTTTTGCTAATGCCATATCACTCACCATCACAATACTGTTGGGCTTCACGCACATCCAACGTGCCTTCGTAAATCGCACGGCCCGTTATAGCGCCTAAAATACCTTGCTTGCTTACCGCTTGCAGCGCACGAATATCGTCCATATTGGTAATGCCGCCTGAGGCAATCACAGGAATGCTCGACGCTTTCGCCATTGCCAATGTGGCTTCTACGTTAACGCCTTGCATCATGCCGTCTCTATCGATATCGGTATAAACAATAGAACTTACGCCATCTTGCTCAAAACGTTTTGCTAACTCAGATGCTTGAATGGTCGACACTTCAGCCCAACCATCGGTAGCTACCATGCCTTTTATAGCATCCAAACCAACGATAATCGTGCCTGGGAATTCTTTACACGCCTGACTAACAAACTCAGGCTCTTTCACCGCTTTGGTACCTAAAATTAAATAACTTACACCCGCTTTTAGATAGGCTTCTATCGTTTTCAAATCACGAATGCCACCGCCAATCTGTATTGGTAAATCAGGAAACGCTTTGGCAATAGCAGTCACAGCATCGCCATTCACAGGCTTACCGGCGAACGCACCATTCAGGTCCACTAAGTGTAAGCGGCGACAACCGGCCTCTACCCACTTAGCTGCTGTAGCTACAGGATCATCAGAAAACACCGTAGAATCTTCCATGCGACCTTGGCGTAAGCGCACACAGGCTCCATCTTTTAAATCTATTGCGGGAATAATTAACATAAGAATTTCTTTATTTATTGACCGTTCCAGTGAAGAAAATTTTCTATCAGCTGCAAACCGGCCTGATGACTTTTTTCAGGGTGAAACTGCACCGCCGCAACATTGTCTCTAGCAATCATCGCTGCAAAAGGCAGGCCGTAATCACACTGACCAATAAGCTCGCTGGAGTCTAATGCCGCATAATAACTGTGCACAAAGTAAAAACGTGAATCTGTGTCAATCTTATGCCACAAAGCATGATCACGTACTTTACTCACTTGATTCCAGCCCATATGCGGCACTTTGCGCTGTTGTTGAGCGCCCACTTCGCTGCGAAAACGTTTCACCTTAGCATCAAAAACGTGCAAACCTTCTGCACCGCCGTTTTCTTCGCTATGGTTCATCAACGCTTGCATACCTACACAAATACCCAGCAAAGGCTGCTTTTGTGCGACCACCTTAGCCAAAGTGTGGTGCAATTGACGCTGGCGAATTTCCGCCATGCAATCACCCATAGCACCCACCCCAGGAAAGATGACTCTATCAGCACGTAAAATGGTATTAGCGTCAGCGGTGATTTCGCAACGAATATTAGGAGCTACGTGCGCTACTGCAGAGGCAACTGAATGTAAGTTGCCCATGCCGTAATCAACAATAGCGACGGTTTGACTCATCGAGGAGAACCTTTACAGGCTGCCTTTGGTGGAAGGCATCATACCTGCCGAGCGCTCGTCTAGCGTAATCGCCATACGTAATGCGCGTCCAAAAGCTTTATAAATGGTTTCGACCTGGTGATGCGTATTATCGCCACGGATATTGTCAATATGCAAAGTAACGCCTGCATGATTAACAAAACCTTGGAAAAACTCACGGAATAAATCCACATCAAAGCCACCTACAGTGGCGCGGGTGAATTCGCAATGCATTTGTAAGCCAGGGCGGCCTGAGAAATCCAAAGCAACACGCGATAAAGCCTCGTCCATAGGGACGTAAGCATGACCGTAACGGTTAATACCTAGCTTATCGCCAATCGCTTTTTTAAACGCTTGGCCCAAGGTAATACCGACATCTTCTACGGTGTGGTGATCATCGATTTCCAAATCACCTTTAGCTTTGATATCTAAATCAATTAAACCGTGTCTAGCAATCTGATCCATCATATGCTCTAAAAATGGAACACCGGTATCAAAGCTCACTTTGCCCGTTCCATCTAAATTAATGCTCACAGTTATCTGAGTTTCGGAGGTGTCACGGCTGACTGTCGCCATACGTTGAGACATGAATACACTCTTTAGCAAAAGGAAAGTTACATTATAAGTGAATTTGCCAAGCAACCAAAGCCTATTGGCATGAATGCTTACACTTACGTACAATACGATAGTTTATATTATTGGTAAAAATCATGCCTGTTACACTTGAGTTAATTGAAAAACCCTCTGCACAAGACGCTATAGACCTCGAAAAAATCTATAATGACTACCCACTAGCGTTGCGCTGGCCTGATCTACAAAAGCTACTCGCCGAGCAGCCCAACAGACGCTTATACGCTGGCCTTTTTAATGCCCGCTTACTAGGCGCAGCAAGTGTTTACTTACAGGATAGTACCTTAATTATCGATCACTTATGCGTGCGCACCATTACGCGCCAGCGCAGCGTAGCCCGTGATTTATTGCGCTTAATCCTTGAAGCGGAAGACCACCCGCGCTATCAATTTACCCTCTGCCAAGAAAGCCCAGGCATCACGAAACTATTCACTAACGCAGGCTTTATCCAGCAAGGCGATGATTTTATCCTAGAAAAAAGCTAAGTATGGAATCCATTCCCTGCATTGTTATTGGTGGTGGCGTTATTGGCCTTGCCATCGCCAAAAGCCTTAGCCAGCACATGGAATGCTGCGTATTAGAACAAGCAACACACATTGGCACACAAACCAGCAGCCGCAATAGCGGCGTTATTCATGCCGGTATTTATTATCCTAGCGACTTTTTAAAAACCACACTGTGCGTGGCTGGCAACAAACAACTCTACGCTTACTGCCAAACTCACAACATAAGCCACCAAGCCTGCGGCAAACTAATTATTGCCCACTCCGAAGACGAAGTAGTAAAGCTCAAAGCACTACAGAGTAAAGCCGCTAGCAACGGTGTTGAGCTAGTTTGGCTAGATCACACAGCGCTAAGTAAAAAAGAACCACGGCTACAAGCACACGCCGCCTTATATTCCGCCAGCAGCGGCATTATTGATGTAGCGCACTACCTGCAACAGCTTAGTGCCGATATAGAAAACAATGGCAGTTATATTGCCTGCCAACAGCAAGCCACCGCTATTACAAAAAACGAGCACGGCTTTATTGTCGAGATAAACCATAACGAAAAGATCCAATGCCAATACCTAGTGAATGCAGCAGGTTTGCAAGCACAAACTATCGCCCAACTTGTTGGCAGCAAAAACACCCCTAAACTGTATTGCTGCAAAGGCCAGTATTTTGCATGGCATGGTGAACCACCCTTTAGCCACCTCATTTATCCACTACCACTGGCCAACAATACCGGCTTAGGCATTCATGCCACCTTAGATACAGCCGGCCAATTACGCTTTGGCCCCGATGCGAACTATTGCAAAACCATCGACTATAGCAACGACGATTCAGCCAAAATCGATTTTTTACAGGCCATACGACGTTATTTTCCCGAAGCCGATGTAAGCCGCCTAAAAGCCGACTTTTGCGGTATTCGCCCCAAACTTTCAGCACAAGGCCAAGCCATGCAAGATTTTGTCATACAAGATGTCAACCAACATGGCATAACCGGCTTGATCCAGCTATTCGGCATAGAGTCCCCGGGCTTAACTGCCAGCCTTGCCATAGGCGATTATGTGGCGGAGCGCTTACTCGTATGAACTTTGCCACACAAGTCCTTCATTGGTATCAACAACACGGCCGTAAAGACCTACCCTGGCAGCAAGATATTAACGCCTATCGCGTATGGATATCCGAAGTGATGCTGCAACAAACGCAAGTAGCGACGGTTATCCCCTACTACCAACGCTTTATGCAAAGCTTTCCTACGGTTTATGATTTAGCCGCAGCGCCTATCGATGAGATTTTGCAGCACTGGTCAGGCCTTGGTTATTATAGCCGTGCCAGAAACTTACATAAAACCGCCAGCATCATCGTTGACGCCCATAACGGCGAGCTACCCAACACCGTAGAAGCGCTCAGCGCTCTACCCGGCATTGGTCGCTCTACAGCAGGCGCGATAGCCGCCATTGCCTACCAACAACATGCCGCCATACTCGATGGTAACGTAAAGCGGGTTCTCGCTCGTTACTACGCCGTAGACGGCTGGCCGGGCAAATCGCAAGTGCTACAAAAACTTTGGCAACACGCCGAAGCAAATACACCCAAGCAGGATGTGCATCACTACACGCAAGCGATGATGGATTTAGGCGCCATGATCTGCACGCGCAGCAAACCGCAATGCACGCTTTGCCCACTAGTAGAAAATTGCACCGCCCATAAACAAGGCGATATGCAAAACTACCCCGGCAAAAAACCAAAGAAAACCCTACCGATTAAAAGCACACGCATGCTGCTGATCTACCATGAAGAAGACATACTGCTATACCAACGCCCCAGCATAGGCATTTGGCCGGGGCTATACAGTTTGATTGAAGCCGACATGGAAGACGATATCGACCAGCTATGTGCTAGGCTGTTGGCAGGCGCTCACTACCAACGTAAACCCTTGATCAACTTCCGCCACAGCTTTAGCCACTACCATCTAGACATACACGCAGAAGCCATAGCGCTAGACAATAAACCCCTGCAAGTCATGGAAGATAAGCCCTATCTTTGGTATAACATGCGCCAAGCAAGCGCTGTGGGCATCGCCGCCCCTGTTAGCCGCATTATGAACACACTGTTTCAATGAGACGATTATGACACGCACTGTTTTCTGTAAAAAATATCAAAAAGACTTAGAAGGCCTAGACCGCCCACCGTTCCCAACAGCCAAAGGCAAAGAGCTTTACGAAAACGTTTCCAAGCAAGCTTGGCAGGAATGGCAAAAGTACCAAACCATGCTAATCAACGAGAAACAGCTAAGCATGATGGACCCCGCCGCACGTAAATACCTGCAAGAACAGCAAGACAATTTCTTCGCCAATAAAGAAATCGACGAAATCGAAGGCTATGTAGCACCAGAAAAATAAATAATTTCGCGCGTAGGCTTGACTAAGCCAACAACAAACGGTTAAATACGCGCCTCTTACAGCTTAACGCTGCAATGCCCGGATAGCTCAGTCGGTAGAGCAGAGGATTGAAAATCCTCGTGTCGGTGGTTCGATTCCGCCTCCGGGCACCATTTAAAGCCTTTATTTTCAAGCGCTTGCAAAAACCAAAAACAAAAAACCATAGAATGGCTTACGCCAAATGCTCAAAAAGTGCTCACTATACTGGTGAATACTTCAAAGCATCCTTTAAATGCCCAGGCGATAAATGCGCATAAATCATCGTCACTTTCACGTCAGAATGACCAAGGATCTTTTGCAGTGTCAAAATATCACCGCCGTTCATTATAAAATGGCTTGCGAATGTATGCCGCAAAATATGCGAGCTTTGGCCAGCAGGTAAAACAATTTTCGAGCGTTTCACAGCAAACCTAAAAGCCGATAAGCAATTAGCAAATATTCTGCCATTGAGTAAAGCCGGACGCGATGCTAAGTATTTATAAAATTCAGGCTTTAAAGGCACCGTTCTATTTTTACCGCTTTTCGTTTTTATAAAAGTTACTGTCTCGTTTTGAAGCTGTGAAACCTTGAGCTTTTCAGCCTCAGACCATCGACAACCAGTAGAAAGACAAAGATACACAACCGGATATAAACTTTCGTTCGTTGATTGGCGAGACGCTACAAGTAAACGCTTAATCTGATAAGGCGTTAAATAAGCTAATAAACGCTGATCAATGGACAGCAAAGGTATATCAGCAAAAGGGTTCTGACTAAGATAGCCCATTTTTTTAAACTTATTAAAAACCGTCTTTAAATAGGCTAAGTCATGATTGCATGTATTAGGCGTTATGCCTTCATCTAAACGCTTTTTTCTAAAGCTAAGGTAATGGCTAGCATGTAAGCGATTAACCCTTAAATCCCCCATGGCTTCACTAATCATGATCAATTTAGCTAGCCGCCTTTTACCGTCTTTTAGGTTACTTCCAAAGTAATCAAACCATAGTTGGCAAACTTCACTAAGTTTAAAATCGTCGTAGCTAGACGATGCCACCAAAGACAATTCACTTTCTAACCTAACAGCAGCCGAACGAGTTTTACAGATACGCCTATGCTGCACACCATTAACGCGGACAGATAAAAGATAACGCCCATCAGGACGTTTAGTGATAGCCATTATGCAGCTATGCCTTGGAGTATTAGCACTTCGCGTTTTTTATCTACAAAGTCCATTAAAGCAGAATGCAAAAGGTCCTTGTCAGTAAACGGAAGGCCTAAATAATAGCCTATTTCATCATCTAGTGAGGCTTGTGACAAAAGACCAACAATGTATTCCGTTTTAAAATTTCGTCTCGCATAAAGCCGGATAGTATTACCCAGCCATATCGCAATTTTACGTTTAACATTATCGTTATCCGGCTTTTTCTGCGCACGTTTATAGTGAAAATCCGGTGCAGGTTTAAAAAAAAATAAATCCTCTTCGAGCAACTGCCAAAGCGGATGAACATAGCTTGTAGAGTGATGCAGACGGAAGTTATTTAAAACGTAATGCCATAAGGCGGTCAGATGTTCTGAACAATCAGCAAAGCTATTAATAACGATGTTTTTTCCTTTGTCGTCGAAGGTACCGTTACAAAATTGCTGTATAACACTATGATGCAAACGCCCTTCAATACGTGTTACCTGATCACCTGGCTTATATTCAGTTTCCATAAAATCATTAGCAGCAGGTATCTGAAGCCATTGATTTTCCCAATAATCGATTTTGTCGCTTTTTATAGCCTCAGTTACTTTGTCATAAACACTGAACTGGACGCTAGATGCAGCACCGAAAGTAAACGTTTGTCTATCACCATAAATAGCGGAACATTCAGCCATATCATAAGTAGCATTGGAGATACCGGCGAAAGCCATACGTCTTTTTGATCGAGTGACCAATGCATATTCAAAGTTTGTATCTGGCTTCCAACCTTTTAAATCAACAGCAAGATGCACAGCACAGCCGATGGCTTGCACCTGGTGACCAAATAAGCGCGCTATTTCCATTGTAAAAGCACTGTATTGCTCAGGTGTCATACTGTTAATAAGGTGCGGAGAACCTTCTATCTTCATGTGTGAACCGTGCAAATCGGCATCAATATAGAAGCTTTTCAAAAGAACGACTAAGCCAACATCATTATTTCTTAAAATGTACTGATAGCCTGTTGTTTTTGATGATTTGGACACTAGCCAGTTATAGCCACCAGATGAATATATGCGCTCAAAACTTTCGTTAAATGCATACTCTAAATTTACGAGCAATTCAGGCTTAATACAGCACTGATAAAGCTCTTTTACGGTATCAACACCATTATGCAAAACCCGAACATTAGAAAGATCATAACTTGTAACCGAATTAACAAAGAAATTGTCTTCTCTGTGCCATCTTTTATTTTCATAACGCATAACGTAAAACCCCTATTCAAACCAATTAAATCCACTATTCAAAAAAAACTTTTAAAACGCTGTAATATGTCCCACTGTGTTCCTATATGGCTATTCGCCCCCTTTTTAATATACGTGTTACAAGAACGTATATGCTCCGCATTTAACCAGGTATGCGGCTCCGCTTGAGATGAACCGCTGCGCCGCATACCTGGTTAAAGCTCCGCACTGGACCTGGCTAAGTTGAGTGTTTGCCTTGTTGTGTCTTTTTCTTCAGAACGCTTGTAACGGTCATAAGGCGTAGATAACAACCAAGTGTTGCCGTTGTATGACAACTGCATAAAATCGCGCGTAACTGCCTTAATTTCGACATTTAACGCTAGCAAGTCATTTGATGTTGCTTGTACAGTATCGCCTTCGAAATAGTAAACGTGACGACCGTTAACCGTGGTATAGCCGACATAATACTTAAGCTGCTCTATAAGACGAGATACGCGAAAAGATAACGAATCATCAGACCCGTGAGGAGCATTACGCATAGAAGAAGAAATACGCGCTTCAGTAGCTTTAAAAGAAACTGGAGAACCGTTTTTATAAACGTCTTGACTGGCTCCGGTATCGCCTGATAAACCGCTAAGCTTGTATCCCACAACCAATAGCACAAAGAGGATAGAACCCAGCGCAAATAATAGCTTTGGCTGATTTTTGATTGAGAATTTGTCTTCACTGTCTTTAATTACCCCTGTTGCCGTTGATTGATAGCACTCAAAAACCTTCGGGTTTATCTTGAAAGTTTCGTTACCGAGTATGTAGGTTTGAACAAAGCCATTGCTTACAGGCTGATGCTTTACGCGCTTGATGCGATTAGTCATGAACGGCAGTACGCCACCCATTGGCCTTTGACGATATGCAACTTCTAAAACGTCGCGAATGAACCCAGCCACTTGGCTAATGTTCGGGCAAGTACAAACAACGTCCCAATTCAAATGACGATGTTGGTCAAAAGCATGTTGCACAGTGCTGATAGTTTCCCCTTCAGCCGATGCAGGCAGCGGACGCGGTACAGCCATATCGTAAACTGATGCATTGCGCTGGGATGATGGATATATCTTCTGTACTTCATCAAGCAGTATGAGAGCGCCCAAAGGTGCATCATGGAAGAACCTAGCCGCTTGGTGATAGCCCTCAGGCGTTAACGGTATGTTTATTATGTTGGCTGTATCGGGTATGCCTGGAACAATCTGTTTAGCACGCTCAACAGTAAAGCCGCGAATGTTCGTTACAACCGTTCGACCAGCCTGCAAAGCTGGAACACCATACTCCCAAACAGCCGTTGCAGTTTTACAACTACCCGGTGGACCGTGAATAACTATCGTCGTCATAAACCACCCATACCCAAGAAGCGCATTACAAGCCTTGTTGCATAAGCATTTAAGATGATGTTTAAAGCTTCAGGAATCCTGAAGAAAGTCGCTAGCTGTAAAAGTGTTGAATCTACATTTTGCCAAGCTGTATTTATATAACTTGATATGTTTAGGTTTTCTAAAACAACATCAGCAACAGCCCAAGCGTGTTCAATACTCATTTTCATGAGTTTCAGCTTCCAAACAACGATCCAAGCCTCGATCTGTATAAAAACAGCATTCACAAATGAAGCAATGTCGTTGAAGAAATTCCAAATGTTATTAAGTATGTCGAGCATTTTTTTATGCCTCTTTAGTATCTAGGGATAATCTTTAATTTTATGTGCGATTGCTCCGCACCTTGCCACCTGTAGAGCTTCCCTTCGGGTGATCTCTCCCCAGCCGGGCGGTGTCACTATCGCCTACGCGCTCCGCTTGTTTAAATCAAAACCAACAACACAAAAAGCAACTCATTTAAAAAGAAAAACAAAAGGGAATAACAAATAAGCCGATAAGCAATATTTGTGCGATTGCTTCGCATCGTGCCACCTGTAGAGCTTCCCTTCGGGTGATCTCTCCCCAGTAGGGCGGTGTCTCTATCGCCTACGCGCTCCGCTTGTTCAAACAACAACGTAAAGAATGTAAAAATTATTACTGTTATCAAAAAAAAGAGCAGAAAATACAGAAAGTAACCAAGAGCTATAATCATTTAATCACCCCAAAATAATTTGAAATGCGCGAACGTAAGCAATAGCTATAAACACAAGGCCTAGCCAAGATAGATAATCTGAAAACTTACACCATGAGAAGTCCAGGGAAACGCCGCGTATCTCGATAACATTGCACGGAATACCGCCGGCTTGACCGGATAGATCAAAAGATAACGTTGAGGCTATTTGACCTTTAATAGTATTTATAGCGCTGTCATATTCACCTTGAGCAGCAACAATCTTTTGACCCGCAACATCACCAAAATCAAGACCCTTTTTAGCAGCAGGATTACCACCACAACGTAAACGCCACTGTTCTTTTAAAATCTCGCACTGGACAGCATCGGCACCGGAGCAGCTAGGTTCAATCGCACAACTACCGCCACCGGAAACGCTAGACCCCTCCTTACCCTCGTCTTCGCCCTGGGTACTGGATTCGCCTATTAAATTATCGTTTTCGTCATAGGTTTTAGTCGTCGTGGTTGTTGTCGTGGTGGTGGTACCATCTTTATTATTTTTAGTTGTGGTCGTGGTATCTGTAACTTTTTTTGTACCATCTTCGCCAATCTCAACAACAGTATTTGTTTGTTCTTTTACCTGGAAATCAGGCTGCGAACAAATACCGTTGATTGACACATAGCCCTGGGGACAATCAGCAATGTTTGTATCCGGGTTCCCTTGATCAACACATACGCGAACATAACCATCACCCAAATCAGAAAAGCCAGAGGTTTGATTAGCACCACATGACAAAGGAGGTGCATTACAAAAATGGGTATCGTTTGTAGTCCCTTGATAATCGGGTGAACTAGGATTACAGGTTGAAGGCTCGAAAAAGCAACCCCCTGAATTACAAACTATTTCATCATCTTCATTGGGTAGGGGCAGCTCTGGCAAACTAGAGCAAGCATGGCCGATTTGAACGCTACCAGCAGGACAGCCAGAAAATTCACACTCATTTGTTTCACTGCCGACAGTTGAGCCAACCGAGCAAGCCGCTTCGCATTGTTCGGTAGAAGGGTTAAAAGGCTTATTTTCAGCATGGCAAGATTCATAGCTTACATCGAACTCGTCAGGGTGATAAACAGGAACACCCCCCGCCATACAAGTAAGATTACCTAATGGGCATGTATCAGTTCTAGCACATCTTAGAAGATTACGACCATTACAATAATACATATATTGAGAATAATTTGGATTACTAGCAAAATGAATAGCATTTGCATAGCATTCTGCGGGTGTATCAGCAGAACCATAACCCCCACAAGCTGCGAAAACATCTAGAGAAACTAAAGAAAAAATAAGAAAGAAAAAAAGACGCTTCATAAAAAACCCTATTAAAAAAGGAGGCAGAAGCCCCCTTTTTTTAAGTGCTGTAACCAGCACAGAAGGCTATTAACAAGCCTGTGGCAAATATCAAACTTGCCATTAGGCGCGCTTAAATAAGCCCATTAGGAGAGTTACACCCACCACAAGAGCAACCAAGGCAATTAAGCCGCCTACAGCCAAACCAACGTTAGCCTGGGCAGAGTCAAAAGCAGCAGTGATTGCCGTTTGTGTCGCGGTAGGTTCAGCAGATGCCGCAGCAGATGCCAGAACTAAAGTACCTACTAATGCAGGCTTTGAAGCGATGTTTTTAGTCTTCGCTAAGACGTTTTGAAACTTGCTCATAATTAAGCTCTCTTCATTAAGTTAGTGGTAAGTTTTGCGCCGGCTCCAATGATGAACATCGCAACATAGAAACCGACAATTAAAGCAACCGTTGAAGGGTCAATGTTGCTCAGGTCTTGCAATACATCTAGCAAACTAGATGTATCCCCAGCAGTTAATGCCTGAAACTGCTGAAGCTCTTGAGGGGTTAGCATGAAGTATTCACAGCCGCTTAAGGCTTCTTGGAAATACCCTTGCTGATCAACAACTACACAAGCCATGGCTAACCCCTTTGTTCTTTATTACTTCTGCACTGGTTTAGCTTGTGCAGACTGTACAGGTCCAGCAGATAGCGGACGCACAGCAATAACGTGCTGTTTCATCTTGTTCTGGCCGCCACGTAACATAGTGATGTCAATTTCTGCATCCAGGGGATAAACCAAATTTTCCGGCATCAAATCAAAAACCTTTTCATCAGCCGTAATGCTCATCAAAGATAAACCTTTGGTTAACTCATCAGCCGCGTCATAACCGATAAAAACGCGAACATATCTGAGACCGTCCGGGCTTAAAGTTACCTGGATGCTGTAAATTTTTGCTTTCATGGTGCTAGTTAAAACTGTCATATCATTACCTTTTGAGTTTTTCTTAATGTCTGTCTTAATTATTACCTTGCACCGACAGACTTGAGTGCAAATAAGACGGTAAGCGCCAGCGCATGCAATAGGGGTACACGCTCGATGCTGACGACTTACCGAAACTGGCTAAACGTTTTAAAAATTGTTGTATAGGATTTAAAAGCTGTTGTGCGATTGCTTCGCACCGTGCCACCTGTAGAGCTTCCCTTCGGGTGATCTCTCCCCAGTTGGGCGGTGTCACTATCGCCTGCGCGCTCCGCTTGCCTGATGAGCACAGCAAAAACCGCTTGTAACTATGGATATGTGATAATCGCGAGCGAACGCCGCTATAAATGCCGTGCATAAGTCCGTGGATAAAATCGCCAGCGATTTTACCCACCGACTTATACACCGCACGCGGCTTTATCACATACCCACAGCCACTGAGTACCAAGAAACTGGCAAGCTCTGCGTAAAATTCAGGGTTTAATAAGTTAAACAAGCAAAACCGTTGATTAGAAAGACGATTATTCATAATCGCCTCGGACAAATATTGTCTTACCGGTCTCTAATTCGCCGGATAGCATCTTGACGTTGATGAAACGCTGTTTACCGATTTTGACAATAGGTAAGGTTCGACCTTCAACCCAACCGCGTACAGTGTCATCGGAAACACCCGTAAATAAAGCAAATTGCTTTTGGGACATGACCGGCGGAATCATTGACAGATTAACGATGTTTTCAATTGTCATAGCTCAACCCTTGGCAACGTATTATCACGCTTAAGCAGATAGCTCATATGTGCTAAATCTATGATGTTGTGAACAGTCAAAACGCGCTCAACACCACCATCCTGAAAATAATCTTGGAAATGTTGAACAAAATGAGAAAAAACTGAATCTTGTTCTAAACATGGCAACAGTTGACGTGCCAAATCCAGCGACAAATAAAAACCATCTTTAGTTTTGAAATAATCTGATGTATTCATTTCGATTACCTCAAATAAGTTGTGGCGACCATTGCACATTGCACCTGGCGATCAATATCAGCCATGGTCATAAAGTCGAGACGTAAACCCCAATCGCGGAACTGTTTACGAAAAGCAGAAAAAACAACCTTGCTCTGTAGTTCAGGGCGGATTGAACGTAAAGAACTTAGCGAAACCTCGAAACCATCTTTTGTTTTAAACTTATCTGTAATTTTCATAATGAACCCCTATTCAATTCAATTGACCGATAAACCTTGTTAAGCCACAATAAGCCATAGCAATTAACATACATGTATTATAGTACAAGTAATATTGATATGCACTATATTACAAGCGAAAAAGTGAAATAAATGAATGATTTTTTAAGCCGATTAAATGAAGTAGCCAAAAGCGAGGAGCTTACAAGGGAAGATTTGGCCGAAAAAACAGGGATGAAATACACTCGAATCAGTAACTTGTTTAACAAACGTGGGCACATAAGAGCCGAAGAGATAGAGGCTATAGGTAAAGCTTTTCCTAAATACAAATACTGGTTAGCGTTTGGGGAAGAGCTACCGGAAGCCGGGCAGATTAGCCCAATGACAAAAGAACAAATGAAACACTTAGAAACACAAAGGACGGCAGGCGACTAGCTGCCAGGGTTAACGAAAGGTGGAATAGGAAGACATGAAGTACGTAGCACTAGGGATATTAATCATCGCGATAACAGGACATGCCGAAACATATGAAAATGAAAGGCAGTTATTAAGCGACTTTGAAAACAGCTTCATACAGAAATACGACTGCAACGAACATATATACCGATGCATCCAAGAAAGAAAAACAGCAAAGGATGCTTACTTTAAAAAGCACGGTAAAAAGATAGAAAGGCAAAAGCAAAATGACGATAAACTTAAAGAAGTCATCATGGATGAGTACAACCAACAAAAAAGACAAAGAGAAATAGTAATAAAGGAAGGTAACAAATACAGACAAGTAATAAAGCCAGAAGAACAAAAGAAAGAAAGAAACCTACAGGAAAATATAGCAGAAAGCTTAATTCAGTTCAGTCAAAAAATAATAGGCGTGGATAAAATACAAGCACAGATGTTAGAAAACAATAAAAAACAAACTGAAATAAAAAACGAGAACAACAGAAGGATTCGAGAAAAACAAAAACTTTGCCTCTACTGGATAAACAATCAAGATGGAAGCGAGATTAAAAAACAATATAAAAAACAAGCTTGTGGGTATTAAAAAACAAGTACGGTAATACAACAATAAAAATCACACTAAGCAAAGTAAAAAGAAAAATGCTCTAAAAATGCACACATTGAAGCGTTAAGCATGGCTGAATGAGGCATTCAGCACTACATAAGCCTTTGTTTTAGCTGAATATGTTCCTTTGAGGAAATCACGAAAAGGATTGAAAATCCTCGTGTCGGTGGTTCGATTCCGCCTCCGGGCACCATTTTTATATTCAAACAAGTCCACACAAGAACAAAATCCTCATAAGAATCAATACCTACAGCAGAGTACACATGCATGTAGTGTACAAACGAATCCATTCTCGCCTATACTAATACCAACACAATTGCTGGTATAACTGTTGGTATCGCTGCTGGCAAAAAAACCGGTACCAACAGCTAAACTAAAGCCTTCATCTGAAAAGGTTTACGTGATGAAACATCTTGATGGTTGGGAATCCGAAAAAAGAAAGCTATCTGCCACTGCTGTCAGTAAAACCCTCCCGAGCGATAAAACAATTAAACTTGCTGACGGTTACGGACTGAGCTTAGTAATTACACCAAACGGCAGAAGGTACTGGCGATATAATTACCGCTTTGCTGGGAAGCAGAAAACCTTAGCCTTAGGAACTTTTCCCGAGATCACACTTAGCGAGGCAAGAAACCTTCACCGAGAAGCTTACAATCAAGTTTTAGATAATATTGACCCAAGTGTTGCGCGAAAAAATGAAAAAGTTATGCGCAACCTCTCAGCTATAAACACATTTGAAGCTATTGCTAACGAATGGCTGGATGCGTATATGATAGATAAAACCGAGGGCACTAAAGCACGCGCTGTCGGCATCTTAAAAAACGACATATTCCCTTCTATTGGCAGTCATCCTATAAAAGATATTACCGCCCTTGAGCTGTTAGCAACATTGCGCCGCATTGAAGGGAGAGGCGCTAACTCCGTAGCACATCGAGCTAGAAACACCTGCAAGCAAATATACTCTTATGCCATCGCAACTGGACGATGTGAACGTAATATCGCACAAGATTTACAAGGAACCCTAAGGCCAGCTATAGCGCAGCACAGAGCCGCAATACTTGATCCGAAGTTACTAGGAAAGCTACTCAGAGATATAGATAGCACAGACTCAGGTATCGTTGTAAAAACAGCCATGCAGATTAGCCCCATATTGTTTCAAAGACCGGGCGAAATACGCCAGATGGAGTGGAGCGAAATCGACTTCGAAAAGGCTGTATGGGAAATTCCCGCACAAAAAATGAAAATGCGTAATGATCATATCGTGCCATTACCTACACAGGTTGTGCACCTTCTAAAGCAACTACACCCCATAACTAAGCATAGCCCATACGTGTTCCCTTCTGCTCGTGGTGCAAGTCGATGCCTATCCGATAACGCCGTTAGAGTCGGTTTAAGAGACTTAGGCTATAGCAAAGAAGTTGTTACGCCTCATGGCTTTAGAGCAACCGCTAGAACACTACTCGATGAGACTCTCGGCTATCGTCCAGAATACATTGAACATCAACTAGCTCACGCAGTTAAAGACCCAAATGGCAGAGCCTATAACCGTACAAGCTTTCTGGAGCAGCGGCATGAGATGATGCAAGCATGGGCTGACTATCTGGACAAGCTAAAGGCGGAGGCGAAGCAAGTATCACCCAATCTTTAGCTCTAACTATTTATAGCAATTTGCGAATGCTCCCACCCTTGCTTGTACTGATATGGACATATATGGATGGATCTGGACACGCTTAACAAGGGTTCGATTTATCAGACCTAATTGCAATGTAGTGGCATAGTGAATTTGGTCACCTAATTAGAGGTGCTATCATGCACCAAGAAGCAATTAGGTGAAAGTATGAGAACAAGACCCAAGCGTAATTTT
>SMEQ01000745.1_pt1 | contig 16867 bp, 13 predicted proteins | sample 2456281 | NCBI WGS metagenome assembly SMEQ01 (sample SAMN10132596, study PRJNA489261) | soil metagenome | isolation source: day1 antibiotic-loamy sand soil ammended with raw manure from dairy cow... | place: USA | collected 2015-04-01
TAGCTCATACACTTGTTTAAGATGGTAAGAACAAAAATAAAAATTAGAAGATGACAAACCTACACGACTTTCGTAAAGATTATATGCAAGACACCCTGTCAATAAGCGAGGTAAACAAAAATCCTATCATACAATTTGAGAAATGGATGCAAGAAGCTATTTCATCTGAAGTAGTAGCAGAACCAAATGCAATGACATTGGTAACCTCTACTTTGGATGGTAGACCGTCGGCGCGTGTTGTATTGCTAAAGAGTTTCAATGAAGAGGGATTTGTATTTTACACCAACTATGAGAGCCGAAAAGCAATGGAGCTAATGGAAAATCCAAATGCTTGCATTGTTTTTGATTGGCATGTAATGGAGCGTCAGGTGAGAATAGAGGGTATAGTGAAGAAAGTGTCTGCCGAGGAGTCCGACAACTATTTCTTCTCCCGTCCGAAAGGGAGTCAATTGGGCGCATGGATATCGCCTCAGAGCACTTTTATTGAGGGGCGACAAGAATTGGATGATAGAAAAGCAATGATAGAGAGACAATTCGAGATAGAACCAATTTCTCGCCCACCCCATTGGGGAGGTTTTGTGTTAGAGCCGCAAACCATTGAGTTTTGGCAAGGTCGTCAAAACAGATTGCACGATAGAATTATCTACCTTAAAACTGATAAAGAGTGGATAGTACGGAGATTAGCACCGTGAATCAATTACGAATTTACAATTACGAATTACGAGTCTTCATTTTTAAATCATAATTAAAACGTTGCATCCAATCTAATTCCATACTTCAATGCTTCGGGATGATTACGATAAGTTAGTCTGTGAACATACTCTACACGCAACACTCCCAATATATTAGTAATGCCCACCACACCTTCCATATAGGGGGTGTTGTTCATTGTGATGGTTTGCGGAGGCAATATAAAAAGGCCATTCTCTTTGGTAGGTATATTTTTATTGCTCAAACTACCCTGAAATGCACGGAGAATAAAAAGTTCTCTGAAGCCTAAACTCTTGAGCAACGGGACACGAGCAAACAATAAATTGTCGGCCACATAGGTTGCTCTTATACTATAAAGTTCATCGTTGATGAAATCCATGGCTCTCACCAAGAAAAAAGCTTTATTATCTACAATAAAGCCTCTGTTGGCATTAGGATACAACAAAAAAGGAAAGGGTGCTTTAGTCCACACCTTTTGATAATCGGCAACTAAATCTAAGAATCCATGATTGCCCATCTCAAACCGTTTCTGAAATGAGAGTTCAGTTTTGTGGTACAATTCATTACCATCAAACACGCTATTCTCACCAACTGTATGTGATAGCATAAAAAGAGGTTGGGTAAGTGAAAAGTGTGATCGATTGCGTTTATTTTGAATATATGCCTCGTTTGGATAGTAGCGCAAAGATAACCCTGCATTTTTAGATTTTAATAATGGCATGGGTTCTGGATATCTATCAACATCGACAGCCGAGTAAGTTAGAGCAGAAGCTGACTCAATTTCTGATATCCTACCCCACAATTGATAGGAGAGTCCATAGAGAGTTTCCTTCTCGTAGTTTACCTCTGTAAACTTCCTGTAGGTCATTGCTCCACGTGAACGGCGATAGGACAATAATAAGAAATCATTTTCTAAGCGCGGGTGATTCTCTCCAGGCGAGAAAATATCGTTTTCGTGAATCAATCGGATATTATTACGCGGAAACTCATTTTCGTGATAAGCTTTTTTGTCAAAAGACCATGCTAACTCGCCTCTATATTTCAATTTTCCATCTTTAAAGCCATAACCCATATAGCCTTTTGCAAATAAATTGGGATTCAAACGTGCATTGGTGGCAGCAGACAATCTCAGTCGGATTCCTTCTAAATGATTGTAGGCAGGTATTTCCTGTAATCTATATAAATCAATTTTATTTGTTTCAGGATTGCCAAGCGGAAAATTATCATCAATTACAATATTAGTTATCTGGTATAAGTAATAAGGCAAGGGTTTCCGTCCCTCATCACCCATTATGCGAATAGCTTCCAATATTGCTATGTCGTCTTTATGAGCAACGGGCATTAAGTATATCGTTACAGTTTGTATGCTATCTGTGTTGAGTTGTATTTCTTGACTGTGATACCCCGTAAACATTACTTTGAGTTTCCGCTGGCGCACCACATCATCAGTAGCTTCAATGATAAACTCACCACCACTATTGGACAAATCACCTTGTGATGTTCCTTCAAAAAACAGAGCCACATAGGGTAATGGTGTTTTATTGAGAGCATCTAAAACTACGCCTTTAACGAAAGTTCCTGACTGAGCAATTAAGCCTAAACAGGAACTAAGAATATATAATAGGATTGCTGCTCTTTTCATTTTGTTTAAATGGTTCTAAAGAGATTATGTTCAGATATAATATACAAAAACATCATTTCGTTTTTCAATTTTTATCTCTTCTCTATATAAATGATTACATACTCTCTAAGAATCGTATAGATGAACCGATGATTGTCTTTGCATTCGCGTCTTTTTCATTTTTGAACGCAGCTCGTAAATCCGGAAGGTAATAGGTAAACTCTGAGTTGGCAATATATTCAGCAGTGCTCGCTCTTACCGCTGCAGATGAATCAAAAAGCAATCCTTGTATCAATCGTTTTGCATCCCAAGATACGTTGGCCTGAAGCCAAATGAGCGCTTCTACTTTCTCCTCTTCAGTGCCATACAAGAAAGTGCTGTAGTAAGCAGATTCGCGATTGAGCATATCTTTGTTGAAAAGAATTTCCTTTTCAAAAAGAGTTGGCCTTACAGCATTCTCACTGTAAGAGGGATATTCCAAACCTAACGTCCATCTAACCATGCGTGGAATGAGCCAACGCATACCGGGAGTTGCTTCGGGATGAGCAATAGTGCTGAACACAAACCCTTTTCCATAACTATTACCTATGAAAAAAGGTTTAGCATTGGTCATATTAGCAGGAGCATCGCCTTCTTCGTGCACATCGCTCTCCATAGTTGCAAAGGATGTGTAGTTGATAGTATCTGAAGCATTAATAAAGACAGGTCCTTCGTAATACATCACATAATTAGTATCTCGTGCTGCAAGCTCTGGGAATATACTCTTTCCTTCATCAGACAGGGTGAATTTAGCCAATCCGTGACCACGATTATCGTGCTCAATATCGATGGCTTCTGCGCCATTAATGGCAATGGATGCATAGCTGGGAGTGTTCGAGAAAAGATAAGCGCCAGCGCAGATACCCACAGCGCCTCCACCTTTGGCTACAAAATTGCGAATACGATTGTGATTCTCGTGTCCGAGATTAAGATACTGACGGCTTCCGCCACCTCCTGGAATAATGATGGCATGAAGGGAATCTAAACATCCATTAGCAATGTCGGATGTGGTGATAAGGCGCACTTTCATCTCTTTGTCTATTTTTATAGCCTCAACTGTTTCCCAAACACAAGTTTGAGATCCGCCATGACCATCAAAAACTCCTACTTGGATGGTTGATTTATCAACTGTTGGGTTCTCTGCTTTATTTTCTACTGAATTTTCTTTTGGACTGCTGTTGCATGAATAACCCAAAAATATAATAGCAATGACTAATGTAAGGAGGTGTTTCATAGGGGGTGTGGTTTTGTATGGATTTATGTATGGTTTAATATTTCAATAAAAATGATTTTCGCCTATATAGGTAAAACGGAGGGCGTAATATATAATACACCCTCCACTGTTTTTCCAATATGTTGATTAGTCTAAAAGTTCCGATTAGAAGTGTATTTGAGCTATTCAAAGACATTGTCTGAAACGTCTATAAGGAGTTTTTTTAGCTTTCTTGCCTCTGAGTTTATCGAAGAGTTATCTGTTTACTGTTCACTGTTCAATGTGTAACTCTTCACTCTTTAAAGTTTTCTATATCTCACCCTTTTAGGCTCTACATTGCCCAATCTCATCTTTTTGTTCTCTTCATATTCGCTATACGAACCTTCGAAGTAAAATACTTCCGAATTGCCCTCAAAAGCAAGAATGTGTGTACAGATTCTATCTAAAAACCATCTATCGTGCGAAATGACTACTGCACAACCAGCAAAGTTTTCCAGACCCTCCTCTAATGCTCTCAATGTGTTCACATCAATATCATTGGTAGGCTCATCCAGAAGCAACACGTTAGCCTCGGCTTTGAGTGTGATTGCTAAGTGAAGGCGATTGCGCTCTCCACCCGAAAGCACACCGCACAGTTTCTCTTGATCGCCACCTGTAAAATTGAATCTTGACAAATAGGCACGTGCATTGATATCGCGACCACCTACTTTTACAAATTCTGAATCTTGTGCTATTACTTGATATACAGTTTTATTAGGATCGATAGATGAGTGCTGCTGATCTACATAAGCTGTAACAACTGTTTCACCTACTTCAAATGTACCACTGTCGGGAGTTTCCAAACCTTGTATCAAACGGAACAATGTAGTTTTACCTGCTCCATTAGGACCTATCACACCTACAATGCCATTGGGAGGAAGCGTAAAGTTGAGGTCATCAAACAGAAGTTTGTCACCATATGCTTTTGCAACGCTATGAGCTTCAATCACTTTATTGCCTAAACGAGGACCATTGGGTATGAAAATTTCTAATTTCTCTTCGCTCTCTCTTTGATCTTCATTCAATAAACGTTCGTATGAGTTCAAACGAGCTTTACCTTTAGCATGACGCGCTTTAGGAGCCATACGAATCCAATCTAACTCGCGTTCTAATGTTTTGCGACGTTTGCTAACTGTTTTCTCTTCCATCTCCATGCGTTTAGTTTTCTGCTCCAACCATGAGGTGTAGTTTCCTTTGTAAGGGATGCCCTCGCCACGGTCAAGTTCAAGAATCCAACCAGCCACATGATCCAAGAAGTATCTATCGTGTGTAATACAAATTACAGTTCCTTTATAATGTTGCAAGTGTTGCTCTAACCAGTCAATAGACTCAGCATCTAAATGGTTGGTAGGCTCATCGAGCAACAATACATCGGGCTCTTGTAAAAGCAATCGACATAGAGCTACACGGCGTAATTCACCTCCAGAAAGGTGTTTAATAGGCTCCTCTTCGGGCGGACAGCGCAATGCATCCATAGCTCTTTCCAGTCTATTGTCAATAGTCCAAGCATCAGCCGCATCCAATTTATCCTGCAAGTCTGCTTGGCGCACAAATAGCTTATCCATTTTATCAGAGTCTTCATAATACTCTGGCAAGCCAAATTTCAAGTTGATATCTTCGTACTCTTGCAGCAAATCCATAACAGGCTGCACGCCTTCGCGCACAATGTCGATTACTGTTTTGCTTTCGTCCAGTTTAGGATCTTGTTCTAAGTAACCAACTGTGAAACTCTTATCGGAAGTAATTTCGCCTTGATATTCTTTTTCTATCCCGGCAATCATTTTTAGCAGTGTCGATTTACCAGACCCATTCAAACCTATTATACCAATTTTAGCACCATAATAGAATGATAAGTAGATGTTCTTTAAAACTTGCTTCTGGGGCGGAAAAATTTTGCTCACCCCTATCATTGAGAAAATAATTTTTTTATCGTCTGACATAGTTTGTATTTTATTGTTTATTGTTTCTTTGTTATGGAGTTGCAAATATAGTCAATTGAATGCATCTACATCTTCTAATGGCTGTTTATTAAGGGTGAAACAAATTTAAATGACGCATTTTTAGGGTTTTTGACACTAAAAGTTTCATTGAAAAGAAAAAAAAGAGTACATTTGCTATTGATAAAAAGACAATTAACAATTTGATATAACAATTTAATTTTTAAAATTATGATTAAAGTAGGTATTAACGGATTTGGACGTATAGGTCGTTTGGTATTCCGTGCTATTCAAGCAAAAGAAAACATTCAAGTAGTAGGTATTAATGACTTGCTAGATGTTGATTATATAGCTTACATGCTAAAATATGATACCGTTCACGGTAAATTTGACGGAACTATAGAAGTAAAAGATGGTAAATTAGTAGTAAACGGAAACGAAATTCGCATTTCATCTGAAAGAAACCCAAAAGATTTGAAGTGGGACGCAGTTGGTGCAGAATATGTAGTTGAATCTACTGGTCTTTTCTTATCGAAAGAATCAGCACAAGGTCACGTTGACGCAGGTGCAAAATACGTAGTAATGTCAGCTCCTTCAAAAGACGACACTCCTATGTTCGTTATGGGTGTGAACCACGACAAATACGAAAAAGGTGCACAATTTGTTTCTAACGCATCTTGTACAACTAATTGCTTGGCTCCTATAGCTAAAGTATTGAATGACGAGTTTGGTATTCTTGAAGGTCTTATGACTACAGTTCACTCTGTTACTGCAACTCAAAAAACAGTTGACGGTCCTTCAGCTAAAGACTGGAGAGGTGGCCGCGCTGCTTCAGGTAACATTATTCCTTCATCTACAGGTGCTGCAAAAGCAGTAGGTAAAGTAATTCCAGAGTTGAACGGTAAATTGACAGGTATGTCACTTCGTGTTCCAACACTTAATGTTTCTGTAGTAGACTTAACAGTACGTTTGGAAAAAGAAACTTCTTACGAAAACATCTGTAAAGTAATGAAAGATGCTTCTGAAGGTTCTTTAAAAGGTATTTTGGGTTACACAGACGAGTCTGTTGTATCAAGCGATTTCATTGGTGACGCACGCACATCTATCTTTGATGTAAACGCAGGTATCCAATTGAGCCCAACTTTTGTGAAAGTTGTAGCATGGTATGACAACGAGTGGGGTTATTCAAACAAAGTAGTTGAACTTGTTGAGCACATGGCTAAAGTGAATGGTTAATTAATAAACCGTTCTCTTATACATATATTATAAGCGAAAACGCTCTCGATAAATCGGGAGCGTTTTTTTTGCCTCTGTGTTTGAGAAGTAACTATAGAAAGGGAATAAAATATTCAGCTAATAGGGTTTACTATTAAACCTTGGCACGGACTTAGATGTGCCACTACAAAATAAACACGGTGTTATTGTTGCATCCGCTTTTAATTTTTAACTATAAACTTTTAACTTGAAATTACTTTTTCCGTATCTCCGCTCTCTTAATCTTACCACTTATTGTCTTGGGCAATTCATCAACAAACTCTATGATGCGCGGATATTTGTAGGGTGCAGTTACTTTTTTAGTGTGATTTTGAATCTCTTTTGTCAATACATCTTTATCTTGATCCTTGAATTTTGAGTTCAAAACAATGGTTGCCTTTATAATTTGTCCTCTCACTTCATCAGGCACACCCGTTACAGCACACTCAACAACAGCAGGATGTGTAAGAATAGCACTTTCCACCTCAAATGGGCCAATTCTATAACCAGAACTCTTTATCACATCGTCCGATCGACCTTCAAACCAGAAGTATCCGTTTTCGTCTCTCCAAGCCATATCGCCAGTTCTGTAAACATTATCGCTGTAAACAGAACGTGTCATCTCTTCATCTTTATAATATCCCATAAACAATCCAAGGGGAATAGACCTGTGTGTTCTGAAAATGACTTCGCCTGTTTCTCCGTCTTCTACCGAACGTCCGTCTGTATCAATTAAATCGATATCATACGTGGGATTGGGAACTCCCATTGAGCCTGGAATAGATTTCATCCATGGAAAAGTGATAATGGTAGCAGTTGTTTCAGTCTGTCCAAATGCTTCGCGAATCATCAATCCGGTTGCATCTTTGAAAGCGTCAAATACCGATGGATTGAGCGCTTCACCAGCAGTAGTTACATATTCGAGCGAAGAGAGATCGTATTTTGTCAAGTCTTCTTTGATAAGAAAACGATACACAGTGGGAGGTGCACAGAAAGAGGTAATCTTATAATTGGCAATCAATGCTAACATATCAGCAGGATCAAACCTCTCATGATCGTAAACCATAATTTCTGCTCCCACAATCATCTGCCCGTATAGTTTTCCCCAAACGGCTTTGCCCCAACCAGTGTCGGCAACGGTGAGGTGAAGACTATCTTCGTGCAAATTGTGCCAATATTTGGCTGTAACAATATGACCAAGAGGGTACATAAAATTGTGAATAACCATTTTGGGTTCTCCTGTAGTGCCTGACGTAAAGTACAATAACATTATATCGTCATTACTATTAACGTGCGTTGGACGAACAAACTCTGGAGCATCTTGCAAACCTTTTTCAAAATTAACCCAACCTGGTTTATCAGTTTCGCCAGAACATATCTTGATTTTAACACTTGGAGAATCAGTCATTGACTCATCTATGTGCGTTAATACCTGATGGTCGTCAACTGCTACAATTGCTTTAATATTTGCAGCATTGTTTCTATATACAATGTCTTTTTTTGTAAGCAAATGTGTAGCTGGAATAGCAATAGCCCCAATTTTGTGCAAACCTATAATAGCATACCAAAATTGATACCTTCTTTTCAGAACAAGCATCACCATGTCAGACTTCTCAATTCCTTGTTGCTGAAAGAAAGATGCAGCTTGATCGCTTTTCTCTTTCAATTCTTTATAGCTAATTCTTATATGTTTGCCTTTATCATTTACCCAACACAAAGCGCTTTTGTTTGGCTCTGTTTTAGCCCACTCATCAACAACATCGTAAGCAAAATTGAAATTGTCTGGAACATTCACATGGTAGTTCTCAGCAAAGTCTTCTGTTGAGCTAAAAGTAGTCTGATTTAAAAATTTATTAATCATGTTTTATTTTTATCTGTTCAACTATATAATTACTACTAAGAGTTTCACTGGCTTTCCATCCATTGGTTGCATACCATGTGATAGAGATGCATCAAAATATATACTATCGCCTTCATTCAGAATAAGTTCTTTGTTATCTATAAAGATTCTCATCCGGCCCTCTAACACCCTGTTAAACTCTTGTCCACCGTGATTGCTTAAATTCAATGGAAGATTGGCCACACGAGGTTCTATTGTTACTTCAAATACCTCGGCCTTTCTGTTGTTAAAACCACCAGCCAAAGTTTGATATTTATAAGTCTCCACTCTGTTTATAGATAAACCTTTGCCTTTTCGTGTCAGAAAATAGTGGCTCATTTTAGGTTCATCATCAAACATCAGAATAGAAGTGTCAATATTAAACTTCTCCGATATTGCCCTCATTATACTGATGGTCATGTCTTTCTCGCCATGCTCATACTTTATATAATCATCAATAGGAATATCACAAGATGCCGCAAATACCTCTTTTGTCATTTCTAACGACTCTCGCAAACCTTGCAATCTAAGACCAATCTGTTTTAATACTTCACTCATAGTATATTTCTTTTTATCTGTTTAAAAGTTTGCTAAAGTAGGAAATTTACACTTGACTTCATAGCAAATTGATAAATAAAAGTGCTGTTTGCTTTCATTTTTACAAACTATCCACTACGTCATTATTTAGAATGCTTAGTATATAAGCTCAATACTATAGAATGCATAATGCAACATGCCAATTGATGTATTTCAATTATCAAAACCACTCCATTATAAATTGTTAAACACTTTGCAATGTGTAACCTATCTTCAACACCCCTTGTCTTAAAGATGAAAACAAATTTAAAAACTTACGTTTATGAAAAATTTAAAAGTTCTCTTTTTTACATTGTTGTTCATAGTAATTAGCTTAACAACTGCTTCAACTAAGAATGTGGAAATAGTTAGCAAAAAGTATTCAATTAAATCCTTCTCATCTATCTTGGCTAATACTGTAGCCGATATTGTTTATACACAATCTGATGCACTTAGCGTGAGAGTAGATGGAGAAAAGGAGTTGTTAGACCATTTAATTATTAAGGTGGATAATGGTGTGTTGTCTATTACAGGTGATGAAGAGTTGAATAGTAAAAATGATATATCTCTTGTAGTTTTTATTAACTCACCAAACCTTACATCCATTGCAACTTATGGAAAAGGCGATTTGTGTTTAAAAGGTCTGGTAAAGAGCGATCATTTGATCATCAAATCTTTTGGAATTGGCAGAGTACACGCATTAAATTTGCAATGCGAAAAAGTATGTGTAGATTATGATGGTATAGGTAGTATGAAGTTGGGAGGAACAACACAGCAAGTGGAAATATTTTCAAGTGGAATTGGCAATATTTATTGTGAAAACTTATTGGCAAAAAATGCTGTTGTAAGATCAACAAGAATTGGGAAAGTAAACTGTTTTGCATCTGAAGCTATAAGCCTTTTAAATGATGGAATTGGTGAAATTACATATCACGGAAATCCCAGCTTTAAAAATTTCCAAAATAAAGGAATGGGTGAGATAAATAAAGGTTAGTAGATTTATCTATCTTTAAAAAGCACAAAAAAGTAATGGCTCCTTTAAAATAGTTTTGAAGGAGTTTTTACTATTATTTTTGAGCCAACCTTCACTAAAAGCTTATACAAAGATGGACAAGATCTTTTAAATTTTAGGTCTTAACTTTTAATTAGAAGATACTTTTAATCCACGCCACTGCCCTCTCCGGCCATTCATTGACCAGATGTCCCGTATCTCGCACACCATATCCATGATATCCTGTTGGGTACAGATGCATTGCCACTGACACCTTTGCTTCTTTGAGGGCGTAATAATAGAACAGACTACTATTCAAAAGTTTATGATCGTCTTGTGTTTGGACTATGAATGTGGGACAAGAATCTTTGTTTACAACTAATTCGGGAACAACTGAGAAGTTCTCTCCATCTAAATATGCTGGATAGATGAGCATACAGAAATCAGGCTTTACACTTGTTTCATCAAGCTTATCGATGGGTATATAAGAAAGCTCTTCAAAGCTATTACTGGCTATTGAAGCTGTGAGTGCGCCAGCAGAGAAGCCAAGAACACCTATTTTGTTTTCATTTATATCCCACTCATCGGCATGCAAACGTGTATAGGCAATGGCTCTTTGTAGGTCTTGCAAAGGAGCTGCGTGTTTTGGCAAATCTTTGCGACGTGGCACACGATATTTCAACAACACGCAATTAATGCCATAACTATTAAACAATTCGCAAACTTCTGTGCCTTCCAAATCGTAGGCCAAGACATTGTACCCTCCTCCAGGATTAATAATAATAGTTACACCTAAATTGTTTTCCTCTGGTGCAGCGAAAAATGCAATGGTAGGCTCGCTCACATTAGCAACTATTAATACGGGCAAACCCCCTACCTTAATGTTAAAGGGATTCTCTTTTTCTTCCATTGTTTCTCTTTCACCAGGTGCTCCGTTAGGAAAAAGTAGTATTTTGTCTTGTTGTATCATAGTATTTGTAGATTGTATTGTGTAGTTATAATGTAACTTGCAGTCATCATCAAGAAAAATATTTTAGATTATTTGTCGAGCATCCCAATATCTCGCAACCAACTTAGAGCTCTATAAGGCCATTCGTTTACCAAATCTCCCGTATTTCTCAGTCCATATCCATGACCACCAGAGGGATATAGATGCATAGCAACCCTCCCTTTTGCTTCTTTCAAAGCATAATAATAAAACAAGCTGCTATTCAGCAAACTGTGATCGTCTTGCGTCTGCACTATAAATGTGGGAGGAGTTTGGTCAGTTACTTTTAATTCGGGTGCAAGTGAGAAGTTCTCCCCATCTAAATAGGCTGGATAAATGAGCATACAGAAATCGGGGCGAACACTTACTTTATCGCTATCGTCTATTGCCGGATAGGTGAGTTGATCGAAATTGTTACTTGCCATAGCTGATAGATGAGCGCCTGCTGAAAAGCCCATTACTCCAATTCTGTTTTCGTCGATGTTCCATTTTTTTGCATGAGCACGTGTGTAGGCAATAGCTCTTTGCAGGTCTTGCAATGGTGCTTCGTGTTTCTCTAAGCCTTTGCGATGAGGAACTCTATATTTCACCAACACACAATTGACGCCCAAACTATTGAATCGTTGGCATATTTCTGTTCCCTCTAAATTATAAGCCAATATATGATAGCCTCCACCCGGATTTACAATGATGGTTGCGCCGCTATTATTATCTGCTGGAGCAGGATAAAAAGTAATTGTTGGTTGGCTCACATTGCTAATGCGCATCACAGGACATCCAGCAACTTTATTGCCAGTCAAGTCTTCTTTTTCAACCATCTTTCCGGTTTCGCCTGGTGCTCCATTGGGAAAAAGAAGAATAGGATTTTGTTGTGCCATTGCAGATGTATATAGAGCAACGAGTAGAATAAAAGTTAGTTTTTTCATCATAAATATCATTTTGGTTCAATACTAAATACAAACTTAAATAAAATCTTGCCCACCAATGGAAGGAATCTATATAAAAGTATCTGCAAGTTTTATGTAGCTCCTTCCTTATAGTCATGATGACACAAACGATTGAGCAGATGCTTCACTATGTTCAGCATGACAGGGTCTAAAGAAGGACGTCATTGCCCAAATCATTACAACTTTCAATTTTCACTTTTCAATTAAAAGAGATTACATCCCCCATTATTTATAAATCGTGTGTATCTTTGTTTAAAATTAAAGGGAGTATATAGAGATGGAACAAGAGAAATATTTGTTGGGAATGACTTTGGCAGAAATAGCCAAAGAAGTGGAACTGCTGAAACTACCAAAGTTTACGGCCAAACAAATTGCAGACTGGGTTTACGTGAAACGTGTGACGAAGATAGATGAAATGACAAATATCTCCGTGCGCAATCGTGATATATTGAAGAAGAAGTTCGAAGTGGGTATTTCTCAGCCCATTGAAACGCAAGTGTCAGAAGATGGCACTCAGAAGCTATTGTTTAAAACAAACAAAGGCAAACTAATTGAATCGGTATTAATTCCAGATGAAGAGCGACTCACGCTGTGCATCTCTGCACAAGTTGGGTGCAAGATGAATTGCGATTTTTGCATGACTGGTAAGATGGGGTTTCAAGATAACTTGTCTGTCAATGAAATTTTGAATCAGGTTTATGCATCACCTAATTCTGAGGATCTTACCAATATAGTATTCATGGGCATGGGCGAACCCTTGGACAATTACGAAAACGTGATGAAGTCCATTGAAATTCTAACAGCTGATTATGGTTTGGCATGGAGTCCGAAGCGAATCACAGTTTCAACTATTGGCGTTACACCTAAATTAGAACGCTTTCTTGAGGAAAGTGCATGTCATCTTGCCATTAGTTTGCACAGCCCTATTTCGGAACAGCGCCAAACTATTATGCCCATTGAAAAAAAATATCCTATAGCAGAAATAATAGAGCTATTAAGAAAGTATGATTGGAGTAAACAAAGACGTCTATCATTTGAATATATTATGTTTGACGGGCTTAATGATTCGCTAATCTATGCACGCGAACTTATCAAATTATTGTCGGGTATATATTGCAGAGTAAATTTAATTCGCTTTCATGCCATTCCGGACAGTTCTTTAAAGACATCATCAGATGAAGCAATGATTAAGTTTCGCGACTTTCTCACTTCAAAAGGTTTGATCTGCACCATTCGCACTTCACGGGGTGAAGATATTTCGGCAGCTTGCGGAATGCTGTCTACTGAAAAACAAAATGAAACAAAAAAGAATGCTGAGTAACTGATAATAAGTTAACAACAAAGAAATAATCGGGTTTTATTTTATTACAAATAGAATAATCGTATTTTTGTTAAAACAAGTATTGATGATTATTCAATTAACAAAATAAATCTCACTCAAAAAATCCATGTATTATGAAACAATTGAGAGTACTATTTGCATTTACAATCCTAGCTTTGACTTTAGGTTCTTGCAATAACTTTTCATCCGGATGGATGTCTTCGTCGTCATCAGCCACCAATGAAGTGCTTACTATCATTGGCGAAGCTGAATGGCAAGAACCTCACGGACGAGCACTTTTTGATGTATTGAACTCACCAATGGCAGGTATGCCTCAAAACGAGGCCAACTTCAAAATTCTACAAATTGACCCAAAGAATTTCACAAACACTTTCAAAATGGCTCGAAATATTATTGAGGTAGATGTGTCGAATACATATTCACAAACAAAAATGAGTTCTGAACTCAACAAATATGCCAGTGGTCAGGTTGTGCTAACGCTCAAATCGCCAGACAAAGAGTCTTTAGAAAACTATTTGAGAGAGAATCAAAGTGAATTAGTCGATTATTTGGTGAGAAAAGAGCTGGAACGTATTGGACAGTATTTAGAAAAAGAGTCTGCCACACCAAAAACACGTATCCGCAATACATTTGGTTTCGAATTGTCTTACCCTAAAGGGCTAAGTAACATAACGGAAGACAACAATTTCTTTTGGGCAACAAACAACTCGGGCGAATCTCGTCAAGATGTAACCATTTTTTCTATCCCCTATACCTCAGAATCTGTTTTTGAAAAAGATTCTTTAATTGCTATTCGCAACCGTGTTTTGGGAAAACATATAAAAGGTTCATTCGAGTCCCAAATGAGTACTTCCACAAAATTTGCTCCTGAATATCGCAAATTAGAGATTGATGGACTATTTAGAGCAGAGCTTAGAGGCCTGTGGGAAATGACTACCGATATGATGGGCGGACCATTTGTGATGCAAGCATTTGTGAACGAAAACACAAACCAGGTTATCTTTGTAGATGTTCTTGTATATGCACCCGAAAAGAAAAAAAGGAACTTGATGCGCAATTTAGAAGGAACATTTTATACAATTAAAGTTTCCGATTCGGAACAGTAGTTCTGTTTTAAAAGAACAACTATTACAAAATAGCGTCTTTTTATACGCACGTGCACTCTTATTAATAAAAAACGAATAGACTTATGTCAAACTTAGTAAAAGTTGGTATTACCCATGGCGACAGCAATGGCGTTGGATACGAAATTCTTTTGAAAGCTTTTTCGGACAACCGATTAACTGAGCTTCTCACCCCCATCATATACGGATCGTCTAAAGTGGCTTCCTACCACCGCAAAGTTTTAAATAGCAAATCCATAGCCTTTAATATGATTGCAAATTGCCAAGAGGCAAAAGAGGGTCAAATCAACTTTATAAATGCAGCTACACAAGATGTGAAGGTCGAAATTGGCAAGCCCAATCATTCTTCTGGAGAAGGAGCATATTTAGCCCTTGAAGCTGCAATAACAGATATAAAGAATTTGGATATAGATGCTTTGGTAACATTGCCCATCAATAAAGACAGCATTCAAGGGCAAGATTTCAACTTTAAAGGTCACACCGAGTATCTAGAAGATAGAACTAGCGATGGCAAAAATCACAAAGCACTTATGATACTTGTGAGTGACGACCTGCGAGTGGCACTTGTTACAACACACTTGCCCATAGCAGAAGTTGCAGGAGCTATTACAAAAGAGTTGGTGATTGAGAAAATCAAAACTTTAAATCATAGTTTGAAACGAGATTTCTTCATTGAAAATCCGCGTATCGCTGTCCTGGGTCTCAATCCACATGCGGGCGAAAATGGTATGTTGGGCAAAGAAGAGCAAGAAGTAATAGAACCCGCTATTCAGAATTGTGTAGAAAGGGACATTCTCTGCTCTGGACCTTATCCTGCCGATGGTTTTTTTGGTAGTAGAAGGTTCAAACAGTTTGACGCTATATTAGCCATGTATCACGATCAAGGATTGGTTGCTTTCAAAACCATTGCTATGGATTCGGGTGTCAACTTCACAGCGGGATTGCCAATTGTAAGAACCTCACCAGCTCACGGAACTGCTTATGATATTGCAGGCAAGAACGAAGCATCTGATGAATCTTTTCTTCAAGCACTATATATGGCTGTAGATATTTACAGGCATCGCGTTTTTTATGACGAAGCTCGCAAAAATCCATTGCGCAAGGCATTCTTCGAACGTGGCAAAGATGATGAAAAGTTGGATTTGAGTTAATTATTAGACAGGAATACTGTCACTACAATAAACAAAATGTCGTTTCTATTCCCTTACTGGAATGAAACGGCATTTTTTGTGCCAGTAAACCCCTAATAATGTGATAGTATCAATATCAAGAATAATCTGGGGTAAAGATATCAACATTAAGTAGATTTAACTGTGTGCGTTTTTGAACGATGTTGAATAATAAATAAGAGAATTGGGCTGATTTCGCATACTTGCTACCTATGCTTAGACTAAACTAACAATAAAACCTACCAAATCATGTCTGCTCACAACTAAAAACTTGATATAAAAGAGAATCTGATTGACACTTTGCTACCTAAATGGTAGGAAAAGCATACAAAGTGCTTCGGATTTATGCTTCGCAACGTTGTTTTGGACTATTTCGAAATTGAAATGGTGCTTCGCAACGATGTTTTGCTATGTTTGGAAATCAAAATTAGCCATCACAACGATGTTTTGCTCTGTTTGGATATATAAACTATCCATTTAAACGATGTTTTGCTCTATAATAATCTACTTTTGATGCATTTCATGATAAAAAGCACCAACTGCAAGCAACGAGTATGCATTTACAAGCAAAAAAAGCGCAATTTCTTGCGCCTTTAATTACTTTCTCAGCAAATCACCTAAATAAGTTTAGGGATTGCACTAATTTATGAGGATATTAGTTATTCTCAGGACGCAACTTACGTACCACAGCCCCCGTTCTCCACATTTCGCTTTCGCGCAACGCTTTCAATTCTTCCTCCAAACCTTGGCGGTAGTCGGGTTTTGAGTTGGTATCAATAGAGCGCTGAGCTTCGTTGCCCGAAGCAACTTCTTTGTACAGCTTCTCGAAAACAGGTTTTGTTGCATCGTGGAAAGGACCCATCCAGTCCAGTGCACCTCGTTGAGCAGTTGTAGAACAGTTGGCATACATCCAGTCCATTCCATTTTCTGCAAACAAGGGCATTAACGATTGTGTCAACTCCTCAACAGTTTCGTTGAATGCTTCAGATGGAGTGTGTCCATTCTCGCGCAACACTTCATATTGTGCAAGCATCAAT
>SMEQ01000283.1_pt1 | contig 16857 bp, 14 predicted proteins | sample 2456281 | NCBI WGS metagenome assembly SMEQ01 (sample SAMN10132596, study PRJNA489261) | soil metagenome | isolation source: day1 antibiotic-loamy sand soil ammended with raw manure from dairy cow... | place: USA | collected 2015-04-01
GACAGCCCACGCGGCCGCTTACGCTTACGCGCTTTACAGCAAGACTTCAATGATCTTTCTTTGCCAAACAACAACGCTAAAGTGTTGGATATTGGCGGCGGTCAAGGTCAATTTTCTTTATGGTTAGCGCAACAAGGTGCCGATATCAGTCTTTGTGATATCTCATCTGAAATGCTAGCACTGGCCCATACGCAATTTAACAAACAAGGCTTCAGCCTCAGTAGTCAAAATTGCGCTCTACAGGACGTTGATGAGTTCTTTCCTGATACATTTGATCTAGTGCTCAACCACGCAGTGCTAGAGTGGCTAGAAAAACCCTTAGAAGCACTTCCTATACTGGCCAGCAAAGTAAAAAGCGGCGGCTGGCTGTCTTTGATGTTTTATAACCTGCATGGCCATGTCTGGCGACAAGTGATGAACGGACGCACGCATGACCCACTTGGTTCAAATGCACGCTTACGCCAAGAAGGAAACGCACCACAACACCCGCTGGATCCAAGCAAAGTGGAAGAGTCATTAAACCAACTGGGTTTTGAGGTAAAACGCTGGCGCGGAATTCGCTGCATACACGACCCTATGAACCAAAAAATACGCGATCGTATTGGTGAAGAGAAAGTAGCACTGGCTGATTTAGAATACGGGCTGATTGAACCCTATCGCCAGCTTGGTCGTTATGTGCACTTTTTGGCGTATAAAGATTAGGGCTGGGAGCTGGGGGCTGAGAGATGGGAGCCGAGTAACTAAGTGTAGTGAACTAATACTAAAACAGCAGAAGTTAGATTGTTAGTTTATGTGGTTAGGTAAGTAAGCAACAAACAAGCTGTACGAAGTAGGCCTTTCGGTATAGTGCGAAACACCGTCGCTCATGCAAAGCTTCGAGTGTATATTTTAATTCGGGGAGTTATTAAGTTTCTAGGATATTTTGAATTTTGGCGCGCTCGGAAGGATTCGAACCTTCGACCGCCTGGTTCGTAGCCAGGTACTCTATCCAGCTGAGCTACGAGCGCGCAAAAAATCTTTATTTACTCGCGCTCGGAAGGATTCGAACCTTCGACCGCCTGGTTCGTAGCCAGGTACTCTATCCAGCTGAGCTACGAGCGCACTAGTAAAAAGTGGCGGAGAGAGAGGGATTCGAACCCTCGATAGGGTTAAACCTATACGCCCTTAGCAGGGGCGCGCCTTCAGCCACTCGGCCATCTCTCCAACACGGCGCGCATGATACCACGTTTATTTAAAATGCAAAGGGGAAATTAATAAAAATGGTGTTTTAGTAGTTTCCGAAGGTCTCATCTTCAGCGTTTTTCTCACGTTGAATACGCTGATAGATCTCTTCACGGTGAACTGCAACTTCTTTTGGTGCATCAACACCAATACGAACTTGGTTTCCCTTAACACCTAATACTGTCACGGTGACTTCGTCACCAATCATTAAAGTTTCACCTACACGGCGAGTTAATATTAACATCAGAATTCTCCTTAAATCCTTGTTTACTAGGGTGCAATACGTACTACTTTCTAACTTAGCATGGCTATATACGATAAAAGCATAACCATATTTCGAAACTTAATCACATAATACGCTGTTAGAGTGTGTTTTTCGAACAATTCCTACTTTAACAGCGTAAAAAACACTGTTGCTATTCTTCAATAGCCTCAACGTCTAAATCAAAAGCAGTATGCAGAGCGCGAACAGCAAGCTCTAAATACTTTTCTGCAATAATTACCGATATTTTAATTTCAGAAGTGGTAATGGCTAAGATATTGATATTCTCATCCGCCAACACTCTAAACATTTTACTGGCAACACCCGCGTGTGAGCGCATACCCACACCAACCAATGAAACTTTGCATATTTCGTCAGTACTGGTCACTGAACGTGCTTTCATGTCGGTAGACACTTGATTCAATATCTTTAGTGCTTTTTTATAATCAACACGATTTACCGTAAAGGTAAAGTCGGTAGTACCGTCTTCAGATACGTTTTGCACAATCATATCAACTTCGATATTACCATCACTGATAGCACCTAGAATACGCGATGCAACACCAGGCACATCAGGCACACCTTTAATAGTGAGCTTGGCTTCGTCTCGGTTGAATGCAATACCAGAGATAATTGGATTTTCCACGGAGTTTTTCTCCTCAATTGTAATTAGAGTGCCGCTGCCTTCTTTCATTGATGAAAGCACACGTAATGGAACCTTATATTTACCCGCAAACTCAACCGCTCGTATTTGCAGAACTTTAGAACCTAGACTGGCTAGCTCTAGCATTTCTTCAAAGGTAATTTTGTCTAAGCGACGAGCTGCAGGGGCTACGCGTGGATCGGTGGTATAAACACCGTCTACGTCTGTATAAATCTGACACTCTTCGGCTTTTAAGGCTGCCGCCAAAGCAACTGCTGTAGTGTCTGAACCGCCACGCCCAAGCGTGGTGATATTGTTGTTTTCATCAACGCCTTGGAAACCAGCTGCAATAACTACACCTCCACTATCGAGCACTTCACGCATGCTGTCGGTAGCAATGTCTTCAATACGAGCTTTCATATGCAAGCTGTTGGTCTTAATGCCTATCTGCCAGCCAGTAAACGAACGGGCATTAATGCCACGTTTTTGTAGGGCTATCGCTAATAAGGCGATGGTCACCTGTTCACCGGTGGATACTAAGGTATCCATCTCACGCGGATCAGGTGTATCGGTAATTGATTGTGCTAAGCCAATCAGGCGATTGGTTTCGCCACTCATAGCGGACAACACAACAACCATTTGATGGCCAGCATCGTGGAATGATTTTACTTTATCGGCAACTGCCTCAATACGCTCCACTGAGCCTACAGAAGTACCGCCATATTTTTGAACAAAAAGAGCCATGGTAGTGATCTACAAATAAGTAGTTAACGAAAGGGCACATATTAAACAATAAAATACGGCAACTCGCTAGATGATTGGGGTTGAATGCTGAAATATACAGGGGTAAGCGTTATTTTATTGTGATTTTTGGTCGATCGTTTGCGAAGCGATGCTTGAGCATACTAATGCTATAAGAACGGCTACTGTGATTAGGTTCTAAAACAAAAAAGACGGCCTTAGCCGTCTCTTGTATTACTTTAACATAGTCAGTTTAAGCTGTTACTGCTGCTGCCCATTTTTCAAAGGCAGCTAAGGCATCACTGATGCCTGCAGGGTTTTGTCCACCGGCCTGCGCCATTTCTGGCTTGCCACCACCACGACCATCGACATAAGGCGCGCATTCTTTAACCGCATCACCGGCTTTGGCTTTACCAATTAAGTCCTTAGTAACTCCGGCCAGTAAAGTTACCTTACCGTCGTTATCAGAGGCCAGCATGATTAACCCTGAGCCCAGTTTGTTTTTCAGCTGATCCATAGTATTGCGTAGGGTATCGACGTCGGCATCAGCAAGTTGAGCCGCCAAAACTTTAATACCATTAATGTCTTTGGCCTGAGTAACTAAGTCATTACCTGCACTCTGAGCGTTTTTGGCTTTGACAGCCTCCAACTCTTTTTCTAGTGCCTGTGCACGGTTTTGCAGTTGCTCTACTTTTTCTAACACTTTGTCGTTAGAGGTTTTAAAGTTATGCGCCAACTTACTTAAGGTGGCTTCTTCCTGCGCGATAAACTCTAACGCTGCTTCACCGACAACCGCTTCAATACGACGCACACCGGCTGCGATACCGCCTTCCGAGGTAATCTTTAATAAACCGATATCACCGGTACGAGCTGCGTGAGTACCACCACACAGCTCGATAGAGAATTCGCTTTTACCCATCGACAGTACGCGAACTTGGTCATCGTACTTCTCACCAAACAAAGCCATAGCTCCGGCTGCACGGGCGTCGTCTATATTCATTAAGCGAGTGCTTACTTCGGTGTTGGCACGAATATGTTCGTTCACCATGCGCTCGATTTGTGCTAATTCTTCTGCTTTTACACTTTCTAAATGTGAGAAGTCAAAACGCAGTTTGTCATAAGTAACCAACGAACCTTTCTGAGTAACATGCTCGCCTAATACGGCACGTAAAGCAGCGTGCAGTAAGTGAGTGGCGGAGTGATGAATAGCGATAGACTGGCGTTTATCAGCATCGACCGCAGCGGTTAAGGAGTCACCTACTTTCACTTGGCCTTCAACCAGCACCCCTTGATGTAAATGGTTGCCGCTTTCTTTTTGTGTATCTTTTACTTGGAAGACCACACCATCGGCTTTTAGGAAACCAGTATCACCGCTCTGACCACCACTTTCGCCGTAGAATGCCGTTTCATCGAGAACTAACACAGCAACATCGCCTGCGTTCAGCTCTGTTACTGCTTGGCCGTCTTTAAATAAGGCTTTGACTGTACCGCTGTTTTCTAGCTGACTGTAACCTAAGAATTCGGTGGCACCCTCTATTTCTAAGCCTTTGCCGTAGTCGGCTGCAAAATTGCCAGCAGCACGTGCTTGTTGGCGCTGCTTTTCCATGGCCGTATCAAAACCGGCTTGGTCTACGCTTAAGTCTCGCTCACGGGCAACGTCAGCGGTTAAGTCAAACGGAAAGCCATAGGTGTCGTAAAGCTTGAAGGCGACTTCGCCGGGAATAGTTTCGGTGCTTAGTTTGGCAATTTCGTCATTCAAAATCGCCATACCTTTATCTAAGGTCTTAGCAAATTGTTCTTCTTCTAAGCGCAGTACTTTTTGTACGTGTGCAGACAGCTTTATTAGCTCTGGGTAAGCTTCGCCCATTTGCTCAACCAAAGTGGGTACTAACTTAGCGAAGAAGCCAATAGGAGCATTAAGCATATGGCCGTGGCGAATAGCACGACGAATAATACGACGTAGCACATAACCACGACCTTCGTTTGAAGGCAGTACACCGTCGACAATTAAAAAGCTGGTCGAACGAATATGGTCGGCTATTACGCGTAAGGATTTGTTTTCTGTGTCTTTACAACCGGTTAGCTCACCGGCTTTAGCTAATAAGGCTTGGAACAGGTCAATTTCATAGTTGCTGTGTACGCCCTGCATAATGGCCGAAATACGCTCTAAGCCCATGCCGGTATCAACAGAAGGCTTCGGTAGCGGAATCATATCTCCATTTTCTTTACGCTCGTACTGCATGAAAACGTTATTCCAGATTTCGATAAAACGGTCGCCGTCTTCTTCAGGTGAACCCGGCTTGCCGCCCCAGATATGCTCACCATGATCATAGAAGATTTCAGTACAAGGACCACAAGGACCAGTGTCACCCATTTGCCAGAAGTTATCTGAAGCAAAGCGGGCACCGCCGTTGTCACCAATGCGGATAATTTTGTCGGCAGGAATACCTATGTTTTTATTCCATAATTCATACGCTTCGTCGTCGTCGGCATAAACGGTGACTAATAGCTTTTCTTCAGAAATGTTTAACCATTCTGGTGATGTTAAAAACTCCCAAGCGTATTTAATGGCGTCTTCTTTAAAGTAATCACCAAAACTGAAGTTACCCAACATCTCAAAAAACGTGTGATGACGCGCGGTATAGCCAACGTTTTCTAAGTCGTTATGCTTACCACCGGCACGCACACAACGCTGCGAGGTAGTTGCACGGGTGTAACTGCGCTGCTCTTTACCCAAAAATAAATCTTTAAACTGAACCATACCGGCGTTAGTAAAAAGTAAAGTAGGGTCATTACCTGGAACCAATGGACTAGAAGCCACTACTTCATGACCTTTAGAGGCAAAAAAATCGAGGAATGCTTGGCGAATTTCAGAGCTTTTCATACAAATGGCTGTCCGGTACGGGTTATTTACGAAAAATGCAAGTATAGCCTTTTATCGGCGTAACTCTAAGTACTGTATTAAAATTCATTATTGGCTTATAAACAGACTTGACAGAAGATGATAATTACATAACTATGTAGTTATACAACCACACATTAAGGTATAAATTATGAATATTGATCGCGTTATGTTTGCTTTCGGTGGCTCTATGGTTTTAGTGTCTCTGGCACTGACTCATTTTGTTCACCCGAACTTTGTTTGGCTGACTGTTTTCGTAGGCTTGAACCTTTTACAGTCTTCTTTTACAGGTTTTTGCCCTGCAGCCAAGTTATTCAAAAAGCTAGGCATTAAACCTGGTAGTGCGTTTTAACTAGTCATTAAAACCCATTAAAGTGAAAGCATGGCGGATTTAAACCCCCCTTGTTTTCACATACTTCATTATAATAGCTGCATAATAATAAACACTTTGGAGGTTATTATGCGCTTACTGCTTACTCTTCTTTTATTTTCCTTAAGTATTTTAGCATCTGCGATGGAATGGAATCCCTATCCTCCTGAGCTGACTCAATTTGATTACTCAGGTGACAAGCTAAAACAAAATTGGCAAGTGCTTACCATGGGTACCCGTCATGACTGGCCCGATGAAGTATTTATTGAAACCATGGCGACATCCTATCCCAAGTTGCATCAGGAAATGCTCGATCTTGCTAAGCAACCTGATTCTCACCCAGCAGTAAAAGCCATTTTAGATGACAATGTAACACCCCTTGCTGAGGCCATTCAGCAAACTTGGCGCTTGCATTATGAAGGCAAGTTTGAGCAGTCTTATAATCTAGGGATGCAACTAGGCCCTGCTGGTTCTGTACCCGCTATCTATTCCAAGCTTATGTATGCAACCTTTATGGTTAAATCATCCGCCGAAAAGCTGACTATATTTCGTGAAATTGCCGATGAAGCTGAATCATCTTTGCAACTAACACCTAGCTACGATTTTGGAGAGTTTGGTTTACTATATGCACGAGTGCGCATTTTAGAGCGTTTAGGTACGACTGCGTCACTGGCAACAGGCTTTCTTGGCTCTACCCAGAAAAGCTTAAAAGAGCTGAGTAGTCGTCACCCAACCAATAGCTTGTACCCGACTACTTATGCTGGCATCCAAGCTGGTGTAGTTGAGCGTGTAGGTTCTTTAATTGGACGTGTCACTTATGGTGCTACTGAAACTCGTACACTAGAGGGCTTTAAACAAGCGTTAGAATTACAAGCAAACTTGCCAGTCATCTATAATGAATTTATTGTAGCCCTTAGCCGTATTAATCCAAAAAAACACAGTGTTTTGATTGAAGATTTATCAGCGCATTGTTTAACTCTAACTCCATACAGTGCTGAAGAAGCGTTAAACCAAGCGCAATGCAACAGCACTTATGCACTACATGAATTGGTAGAAAATTGATTGTTAACCCTTGGCTCTTATTCGCTATGTTGCCCGCTGCAGCAGTATTGATGCTACATCTTGCTGTCGGTCCATTTGGCCACCCCACTCTTTTACATTGGCATGTACGCTGGAAAAAACAGCCACCACTTATAAAGAACACTCTTGTTTTGTTGGCTGTTATTACCCTTATTCTTGGCACTTCACAACTGCTCGGGTTGTTGGGTACACCCATACAGTAAGAATTAATTACACTGTTATATAAGATAGCTCGAACAAAACCGCTCTTATCTTATACAATACGGGCAGTTTAATTTTTAAGGGCTCATCATGCAGCATATTGTTATCGTAGGTGGAGGCGCTGGCGGTTTAGAGCTTGCCACTAGTCTTGGCCGTAAATTAGGTAAGAAGGGCAAAGCACAAATTGATCTAATTGATACTAACCGCATTCATTTATGGAAGCCTTTACTGCATGAAGTCGCGACCGGCGCACTGGATTCTAGTATTGATGGTTTGGACTACTTAGAACATGCGAAACAACATGGTTTCCGTTTTCATTTGGGACGTATGTGCGGTTTAGACCGTGATAACAAGCAAGTCATCTTAGAGCCAATTTACGATGAACAAGGTGACATTATTGCGCCTGAACGTCGTGTTGGTTATCACACGCTGGTTATTGCTGTTGGCAGTGTTACCAATGATTTTGGTACTAAGGGTGCAAAAGAGCACTGCTTCTTTTTAGACAACTCCCATCAAGCTCAACACTTCCATCGTACTCTATTAAATGAGTTTATCCGTGCTAACACTCGCCCTGACGACAACCCACAATGCTTAAATATTGGTATTGTCGGTGCAGGCGCTACTGGCGTTGAGCTATCTGCAGAGCTGTACAGTGCTTCTGAAGTGTTGTTTAGCTATGGCTATAAAAAGCTGGCACCAGCCAATATCAATGTGCATGTTATTGAAGCAGGTGAACGTATTTTACCCGCGCTTCCGGAACGGATTGCCAATGCCGCTAAGCGCCAGTTAGAAACACTAGGGGTAAGTTTGCATACCAATACTCGTATTACTGAAGTAACCAAAGAAGGATTTGTAACAGAGAGTGGCGAAGTTATCCCATCTCAAATTAAAGTATGGGCGGCAGGTGTTAAGGGCCCAGAATTTTTATCTAGCTTAGGGTTAACAACTAACCGTACACATCAATTAGTTGTTAACGGCAAACTACAAACCGAAGACCCGCGCATTTTTGCCCTAGGTGACTGCTCATCGGTAATGCACACTGATGGCAAGCCTGTGCCTCCACGCGCACAAGCTGCCCACCAGCAGGCGTCCTATTTGTTTGCGGCTATCATCGCACAACATAAGGGCAAGCCTTTAGCCAACTTTGTTTACAAAGATTACGGCTCATTAGTCTCATTGAGTAATTACAGTGCAGTGGGAAGCTTGCTAAGCAAATTGTCTGGCAATTCAATTATGATTGAAGGCAAACTCGCACAAATCATGTACGTCTCCCTGTATCGTCTACATCAAGTAGCCTTACATGGATATTGGCGAACAGCATTGATTGCTTTAGTTGGGCGTATCAATAAAGTAATTCGCCCACGTCTAAAGCTGCATTAAAACTCAGAAACCCTTGAGTTAAGGTGAGGCTTTATAGACAGCCAACGCTTGTTGAATGTGCTCAGTGCTGAAACCACGCTGAGCTAAAAACCGATAGGCTTTGCCCTTTTGCTTATGGTCTTTAGTGTCCAAGTCGTTATATTTTCTTTGTAGAATATCAACGGCTTGGGCATGCCAATCCATATCCTGTTGAGCTAACGCTTGTTCGATTTGATCCTCACTGATGCCTTTGTTACCAAGCTCATAACGTAAGCGTATGGGGCCGTAACGGTAACAACGTGAATTAAGATACGACTCACAAAAACGCGTATCAGACTGCCAACCTAACTGGGCAAAATCATCCAGTACTGCATCTAAGTCGGCTGGTGATTCTAGGCGGTCTTTGTATTTATCGTAAATCTCTTTGCGGGAATAGTCGCGCCGGCCAAGCAAGCTAATAATAGCCTGCCTGAGTCCAGCGTAATCTAAGGTTTTAAGCTTCAATCTCTGCATCTGCCTTACCAGCTTTTCCTGCTTTTTCTACTTTTACAGCTTTTTCCACTTTCTCTGTCTTGTCAGCCTTGGTTAACACTACAGGTGCTAATAACTGTTCGCGGATTGCAGCTTCAATTTCTTCTGCAATAGCAAGGTTATCTTCTAAGTACTGCGCCGCATTGGCCTTACCTTGACCAATCTTATCGCCTTTATAGCTGTACCAAGCACCGGCTTTATCGACTAGGTTGCACTTAACACCAAGGTCGATTACTTCACCCATATGGTAAATACCTTTACCGTACATAATCTGGAATTCGGCTTGTTTAAAAGGCGGTGCTACCTTGTTCTTTACTACTTTAACGCGAGTTTCGTTACCGATAATTTCATCACCTAATTTTACTGCACCAGTACGGCGAATATCTAAACGTACTGAAGAGTAAAACTTAAGTGCGTTACCACCGGTCGTGGTTTCGGGACTTCCAAACATTACACCAATTTTCATACGAATTTGGTTAATGAAAATTACTAAGCAGTTTGCGTTTTTAACGTTTGCAGTGATTTTACGTAGTGCCTGAGACATTAGACGCGCTTGTAGGCCTACGTGGTGGTCGCCCATTTCGCCTTCAATTTCTGCTTTTGGTGTTAACGCTGCCACAGAGTCAATTACGATAACGTCAACCGCACCAGAGCGTACTAAGTTGTCACAGATTTCTAATGCTTGTTCGCCGGTATCTGGCTGAGACACTAATAAGCTGTCTAAATCTATACCTAGCTTTTCTGCATACAAAGGATCCAAAGCGTGTTCGGCATCGATGATGGCAACGGTTTTACCCATTTTCTGAGCCTGTGCCATGACTGATAAACACATAGTGGTTTTACCCGAGCTTTCAGGCCCGTAGATTTCTACGATACGACCCATTGGCAAGCCGCCAATTCCTAATGCGATATCTAAGCCTAAAGAACCCGTGGAAACGGCAGGGATAGCTTCACGAGGTTGCTCACCCATTTTCATTATGGCGCCTTTACCAAATTGACGTTCAATTTGAACTAAAACGGCATCTAATGCTTTCTGTTTATTTGCATCCATCGCTAACACCCTTTCATAATTTAAGCTGAGTTCTATACAGTAGATATACTACTAAGTACTGTAAATATAACCAGTATTTAAACATGGCATTTTCTTCTTGCCAAGCTTTTTATTTGTTATGCCTATTTTGTCAGGCTTAACCAGTCAGACAAGCCTTGAACTGCAAATTCAATTGCCTGTTCTCTTACTTGTTGGCGATCGCCGTTAAATAAGTGGCAGATAGTTTGCTGTTCTTCTTTGCTGCCCCAAGCAAACCAAACAGTCCCCACCGGCTTTTCAATACTGCCCCCCGCAGGGCCAGCAATACCGCTAACAGCAATGGCTACGTCAGCTAAGCTGTGCTTTAGTGCGCCTGTTACCATAGCTTGTACCGTTTGTTCACTCACGGCTCCGAACTGCTCAATGATACTTGCGGCAACACCAATATTTTCAATTTTTGCTGCATTGGAGTAAGTAACAAAGCCGCGTTCAAACCAAGCAGAGCTGCCAGCCAGCTCTGTAAATGCGTAGGCTACACCACCACCGGTACAGGACTCTGCGGTAACCACGGTCTTATTTTTCTGCAGCAACTTTTGTGCTAATTGTTGGGTAGCATCCAGTAAAGATGACATTGATTGCCCTCAAATAAAATCAACTTTAGCATGCACGATAAATTCTAGCAGTGCTCATTTTATCAAAAATAATATGATGTACAAAGGCAACGAAGCCTAGGGTCATTATTTTTTAGGCAGCCTTTACCCTAACTGGTCGCTACCAGTACTTAGCCTGTCTATTGAGCATGTATAATGATTTAATTACACGCATTAATGACTTTACTAATGCCGTCCTTAAAACAGGCAAAGGTTACCTTGGTTATATCCACTATGAATGAATCTATCGGCAGCACGATTGATCTTGCACGATTAGCTGAAAAAATTAGGCTATGGGGCGAAGAACTCGGCTTCCAACAAATTGGTTTTACTGACACCAACCTTGAGCTTGCCGAAGAGCGCTTACAAGTTTGGTTAGCCAACAAATACCATGGCAGCATGCAGTGGTTTGAAAATCATGGAATGATGCGCAGCCGCCCAGAGCTATTAGAACCTGGTACTGTCTGTATTATTTCTGCGCGTATGGATTACCTACCAGAAGACATAGACGCTGCCATTGAAGTATTAAAAAAACCTGAGCAAGCCTATGTTTCACGTTATGCGCTCGGTCGTGATTATCATAAAATGATGCGTAAGCGTTTATCTAAGCTGTCAGCATTAATACAAGCAGAAGTAAAAGACTCTAATTTGGCTCGTGCCTTTGTCGATAGTGCGCCTGTTATGGAAAAACCCTTAGCGCAAAAAGCAGGGTTAGGCTGGCAAGGTAAACATACCATATTGATTAACAAATCAGCGGGCAGTCAATTCTTCTTAGGCGAGATTTATACCGACATTCCTTTTCCTATAGATAAACCGGCCACCGACCACTGCGGTAGTTGCAGCGCCTGTATAGATGTATGCCCCACCCAAGCCATTGTTGCGCCCTACGTATTAGATGCCAGACGCTGCATTACTTATCAAACAGTAGAAAACAAAGGCAGTGTACCCGAAGAGCTAAGACCTTTAATGGGTAACCGTGTGTTTGGTTGTGATGACTGCCAACTGTTTTGTCCGTGGAATAAGTTTGCCGAACACACCGTCGAAGACGACTTTAAGCCTCGCCATGGTTTAGACCAAGCCAGCTTAGTAGAGCTGTTTTTATGGTCTGAAGAACAGTTTCTAAAACGTACGGAAGGCTCTGCCATTCGCCGTACTGGCTATCAAAGCTGGTTACGTAACATTGCTATTGGTTTGGGTAATGGCCCGGCAACTGCAGAAGCCATCAACGCCTTAACAGAGCGCTTAGGTTTTTCTGATTTAGTCGATGAGCATATTCTGTGGGCGCTCAATCAGTTACAGTGCAAATAAACTAAAATAAATACAGGTATAAGTATGGGAATGTATGAAGAGCACTGCCTACCCTTTTTAATAGATAAAGCCTGTGGCTCGCCTGCCATTCAACATTTACGCCAGAAAATAGTACCACTGGCCGAAGGCGTTGTTTTAGAAGTCGGGATGGGTTCAGGCTTAAATCTGCCATTCTATGATGCCGACAGAGTTGAGCTGATTTGGGGGCTAGAGCCTTCATTGGGTATGCGCAAAAGAGCCCAAAAAAACATCGACCGCTCGCCTATTAAAGTAAACTGGTTAGATTTAAAAGCAGAACAAATACCGCTAGACGACAACAGCGTCGATACTATTTTGTTAACTTATACCTTATGCAGCATCCCTGACTGGAAGCTAGCCTTGCAGCAAATGCGTAGAGTGCTAAAGCCCGATGGCAAACTACTGTTTAGCGAACACGGCGCTGCACCCGATGCGTCTGTATTGAAATGGCAAAATAGAATAACACCCGTTTGGAAAAAGCTCGGGGGTGGTTGCCACCTGAACAGACCAATCTCGCAGCACCTTGAAGAGGCTGGCTTTAAGATTCTTTCACTAGAAGCTGAATACATTGCCAGCGTGCCAAAAATAGCAGGCTTTAATTACTTAGGCGTTGCTGTTCAAGGCGAGCACTGAATATACAGAACACGGCCCATTGGTAAGCCCAGATAAGCTTTGCTATTCTTCTCGGCCTTTTGTTCCACCTTTCTATTATTTCAGTTCGGTTAAATTTATGAGTGATCTATCCTCGCACACCCCCATGATGCAACAATACCTAGGCGTTAAAGCAGAGTTTGCTGACACCTTATTATTTTATCGCATGGGTGATTTTTACGAGCTGTTTTTTGATGACGCCAAACGTGCGGCTGAGTTACTAGACATTACCCTAACCGCCCGTGGTCAAAGTGGCGGCAAGCCCATTGCTATGGCCGGTGTGCCTTATCATTCAGCCGATGGCTATATTGCCAAGTTAGTACGCTTAGGCTTATCGGTCGCTATTGCTGAACAAATCGGTGACCCTGCCACCAGCAAAGGGCCGGTTGAGCGCAAAGTTGTACGCGTTATTACCCCTGGTACTCTTACTGATGAAGCTTACTTAGATGAGCGCAGCGACAACTTATTAGTTGCTGTTTTCTCACAACCCAAAAAACACGGTATAGCTGCGTTAGAGCTAAGCTCTGGACGTTTTACGGTGTTAGAAGTTACTTCAGAAGAATCTCTGCTGGCAGAAATAGAACGTTTACGCCCAGCTGAGTTGCTGCTCGATGAAAATGCTATTTACCCTGCTGCTCTTGAAGAACGTCGTGGCGCGCGCCAATTGGCACCTTGGCACTTTGAGCAAGACACTGCATTACGCTTGTTAACACAACAGCTGAAAACACGTGACCTGCAGGGGTTTGGCTGCGCCCACATGAGTTCGGCCATTTGTGCTGCCGGTGCTTTGTTGCATTACGCCCAAGACACCCAGCGTAACAGCTTGCCGCATATTCGCTCTATTCAGGTTGAGCAGTCTGACGACGCTATTATTATTGACCCAGCCAGTCGTCGTAATTTAGAAATCGATATAAACCAAAAAGGCGACACCCTGCATACCTTGGCTTGGGTAATGGATAAAACCGCCACCGCCATGGGCAGCCGCTTATTGCGTCGTTGGTTAAACCGCCCTATTCGCCAGCAAGACACCCTACAGTTGCGCCACGCCTTTATTGCGCAACTGCAAAGTGCTTACTTAACCGAAGATTTACACAGCGCCTTAAAACAGGTAGGCGATGTTGAGCGTATTCTTAGCCGTATTGCTTTAGGTTCAGCTCGCCCGCGTGACCTTGCCCGTCTGCGTGATGCGCTAACGGCCTTGCCGAATATTCGTGCCTTTTTAAGCCAATTGGATACACCACTAAGCAGCCAGCTATTACAAAAAGCGATTGAATTCCCGCACTGGGTTGAACGTTTAACCGCCGCCATTATAGACAACCCACCGATGGTGATTCGTGAAGGCGGAGTAATTGCCGACGGTTACGATAGCGAGCTCGACGAACTGCGTAATTTAAGTGAAAACGCTAATGAGTTTTTATTAGAGTTAGAACGTCGAGAAAGGGAACGTACCGGCATTAATACTTTAAAAGTCGGTTTTAACCGTGTGCATGGTTATTTTATTGAAATCTCTCGCTCGCAAGCGGAAAAGGCACCGGTTGAATACGTTCGCCGCCAAACATTAAAGAACGCCGAACGCTTTATTACGCCCGAGCTAAAAACCTTCGAAGACAAAGCCTTAAGTGCTAAAAGCCGTGCGCTTAGTCGTGAAAAAATGCTCTACGAAGAGCTAATCGAAGCTTTAGGCGAAGAGCTGCTTCCCCTACAAGACTGTGCGGCTGCGTTGGCAGAGATAGATGTTCTTAACAACTTAGCCGAGCGTGCCGAGACACTGCGCCTAGTACAACCAGAGTTGGTCGAAGAGCCGCAGGTGAATATTATCCAAGGGCGGCACTTGGTGGTTGAAAACCTTATTAGCGACCCCTTTGTCGCCAACGATACTCAGCTTAACCACGACACCAAAGTGCAGATTATTACCGGCCCTAACATGGGTGGTAAAAGTACCTACATGCGCCAAGTGGCTTTAATTACCTTACTGGCTTACGTTGGCAGCTATGTACCCGCGCAAAGTTGTGTGCTTGGCCCTATCGACCGTATCTTTACCCGTATGGGCTCTGCCGATGACGTTGCCGGTGGTCGCTCTACCTTTATGGTAGAAATGACAGAAACCGCTAATATTCTGCATAACGCCAGCGACCAAAGTTTGGTACTGATGGACGAAGTTGGCCGAGGCACCAGCACCTTTGATGGCTTAGCTTTGGCTTGGGCCAGTGCCGCCTTCTTAGCCGAGCGCATTAAAGCCTTTACCCTGTTTGCCACCCACTATTTTGAAATGACTGCTCTACCCGAGCAATACAGCAATACCGTTAACGTGCATTTAAAAGCCACTGAACACGATGAGCGTATTATCTTCTTACACTCAGTCGAGCAAGGCCCCGCCAGTCAAAGCTATGGTATCCAAGTAGCACAACTAGCCGGTGTACCGGCAATTGTTATTGAGCAAGCTCGCTTGCAGCTGTCACAGCTCGAACAAAACCGACCCGACGCCGTTAAGCTGACTCCGGTAACAGCCAGTGCAGCCACACCCATGCAAAGCGATTTGTTTGCCGCTATGCCTTCTGCCACAGAAAGCACCATTAAAGACCTAGATATAGACAGCCTAACACCCAGACAAGCGCTGGATGTGCTTTATGAATTGAAGAAAGAATTACAAAAATAATCAAAACAAGGAAATGATATGAGTGAAAACAAACTGGATGGGCTTAGGGGCTGGTTAATTCTGGTTGGCATTGCGGTTGTCTTCACTCCGATTAAACTGTTGGTGACTTTCTTCACCGTTTTTAAGCCAATATTTGAGAATGGCACTTGGGAAGTATTAACCAGTTACGGCTCAATTGCTTATAATCCAATCTGGGCTCCTCTACTTATTGGTGAAATAGCATTTAATGCTGCACTGATTACCGCCTCCATCTACCTCGTCTTTCTTTTCTTTACTAAACACCACTTTTTTCCCAAGCTCTATATAGCCATTGTTAGCGCATCTCTTATATTTATTCCGCTAGACGCATGGGTTCTTACAAAAGCAATTCCTAATGAGCCGCTCTTTGATCCACAAACAACTAAAGAGTTTATGCGCACCTTAATCGGCGCATTAATTTGGATTCCCTATATGTTGGTATCCAAAAGAGTGAGAACGACCTTTGTAAAAAAATAAGATAAAGGCATACGCATAAAGATCTAGACCAAAAGTAGTAGTTTACTTTCTATACATTCAATCACTGCTTTTTAGTGAAAACTTAGAATTCACTCGAAAAGTTCATCTTTACAAGTAAAAATCATTCAATTATTTGCCTAGAGGGGGCTGTTCGCGTTAATCTCCTTCCGTTTTAGCTGTCGGTCGCTGACTACAGCCTCAGCCACGGCATCGATTTAAATTAAAACCTCACCCTGTATTTCAGGAATTGGAGCTTATATGAACCATCAGGAACTCCTTATCGAAGGCGTTGAACTCATGTTTTTCGGCATGGGTCTCGTTTTTGTTTTTCTGATCCTACTGATTTACTGCATAAAAGGCATGTCTCTCGCTCTAGAGCGTTTTGCACCAAGCGAAAGCAATCTAGCTACAGCAGTTGCGAAAACAACACAACAAGCCGGCGCCAAAGCCGTTGATGCTGACACCTTAAAAGCCATTCAAATTGCCATTAAACAGCACCGCGCCCGTCGCGGCTGAGTGCACCCAAACGGAGTTTTTCTTGATGACTGCTACAAAGCCACTCGGCATTACTGACGTTGTATTACGTGATGCTCACCAATCTATTTTAGCCACCCGTGTTCGCCTAGAAGATATGTTGCCTATTGCTGGCAAACTCGACCAAATTGGTTTTTGGTCAGTTGAATCATGGGGCGGCGCTACTTTCGACGCCTGTATTCGTTATTTAGGTGAAGACCCATGG
>SMEQ01000255.1_pt1 | contig 16839 bp, 14 predicted proteins | sample 2456281 | NCBI WGS metagenome assembly SMEQ01 (sample SAMN10132596, study PRJNA489261) | soil metagenome | isolation source: day1 antibiotic-loamy sand soil ammended with raw manure from dairy cow... | place: USA | collected 2015-04-01
ATGCCAATGGTCGCCAATGACGGCACCCATTACGGCGAAAACGTAAAGATGCAAGGACCGGGTAAATACCGCGTCACCTACACCATCTCGCCGCCATCAAAAAACCCACAGGTTGATTTTGGTCGCCACATTGATAAAGAAACGGGCGTCGCTGCCTGGTGGGAAACCTTTGAGGTGACGTGGGACTTTGTTTACGCCGGTATCGGTAAAAAGGGTGGTTATTAATCCATGTGTTCTGCTTCAGCAAAGCGCTGAGTATCGCTTTGCTGAAGCAGTTTTAAGGAGTTATTGATGCGCTATTTGAGCTTTTTTTTCGCCTGCGCACTCCTAAACTGCAACGTCAGTGCTGCAGATGCCTTTACCGTGCAACTGGAAATGAAAGACGGCGAGCTGATTCCCTGCACATTGACGGTGCCCGCCAACACCCGCATTCGTATCGAAGTGCACAACAGCGGCAGCAGCCCTGCCGAGTTTGAAAGCACGCAGTTGCGCAAAGAAAAAGTATTAGCCCCCGGCGCAAAATCAGTGGTGGTCATCGCCCGTTTACGTCCCGGCCAATATAGTTTCTTTGATGATTTCCATTTAGATCATCCCGCCGGCTTAGTCATCGCAGAGTAATTTATGGGTCAAACATTATTTGTAGTCTGGCGCGAAGCCATGGAAGCGTTGCTGGTCATCGGCATTTTATATGCTTGGTTAAACAGCTTTCCAGAGGGACAAAAAGGTAAGCGTTATCTTCTTCTCGGCGTTGCTCTGGGTAGTCTACTGGCAGTTTTTTTAGCTGCAAGCATTTACGGTTTATCCAATCTACTCTCTGGTGACAGCTACGATCTGTTTTTAATCGCGATGCAGTTAACCGCTGCCGTATTGATTGTGCAAATGGTGTACTGGATGAACCAGCACGGTCGTCATCTTAAACAGCACCTAGAGCAGGGACTCAGCGAACAAGTCAATCAAGCCAACTGGCTCGGCGTGACCTTGATTACCGCGATTGCCATTGCCCGTGAAGGCAGTGAAATCGTGGTGTTCTTATCCAGTACCATTTTCAGTTTAACCACGGCCACGCTGCTGCCGTTCTTAGCGACCTGCGTCTTAGGCTTAGTTTTGGCCTTTGTCACTTTTTACATCTTTCAATTCAGCCAGCGCTGGTTGTCGTGGCCCGTTTGCTTCAAAGTCACCACCGCCATTTTGCTGTGTTTGGGCGCGTCGCTGTTTCTGAAAGGCATGGAAGGTGCGTTTGAATTCAGCCTCAATTACGACTGGAACATTCCTGATATCTTGCTCGACCCCGCTTGGGATATCTCGGCGTTATTGGATGACTCCAGCCCCTTGGGCAGTTTACTGGCCTCTCTGTTTGCCTATCGCGCCATGCCTGCGTGGTTTAGCGTGCTCAGTTTCGTCCTGTATTGGCTGGCGGTTTACCTGCTGTTTAAAGTCATCAAGCCACGTCGTAATAATGCAACAGCTACCGTCATGCCAAAGCATGCGTAAGGTTCACTATGCACAGTAAAAGCTCGCGCTATATCGCCGCCGCTGGTTATTGGCTGCGCGACCACCGCAAGGTGATTTTAGCCATTCAGTGGTTCATTGTGCTGTTCTACGCCGCGCTGATTATTATCCCCTGCTTTTATCCGGTGCCGGATAATGATGCACGCTTACTCAACAACCTAACGGTGTTTGCGCAGTTCTGTTTCTGGGGTATTTGGTGGCCGTTTGTTTTGCTGTCGATGGTGTTTTTAGGGCGTTTTTGGTGTGGCGTGATGTGCCCAGAAGGCGCGCTGACCGAATGGGCCTCTAATCGAGGTTTAGGTCGACCGATTCCAAAATGGATGCGCTGGGGCGGCTGGCCGTTTACCGCGTTTGCCCTGACCACGATCTATGGGCAATTGGTCAGCGTCTATCAATACCCTTGGGCTGTGCTGTTGGTGCTGGGAGGCTCAACGGTCGCGGCGATTATCGTTGGTTTTTTATACGCTAAAAACAAACGCGCCTGGTGCAACTACCTGTGTCCGGTCAATGGCGTGTTTGCCTTGCTGTCAAAACTCGCACCTGTGTATTACAAAGTCGACAAGTTCGCTTGGGATGAAAACCGCCAATATGAAAAAGCCAATCTAATTAAAGTTGCGCAAGTCAATTGCGCACCTTTGCAGCCACTGCGCAGCATGCAAGGCAGTAGTGGTTGCCACATGTGCGGACGCTGCAGCGGTCATCACAATGCGATTGATTTAAGCTTTCGCTCGCCCACCGATGAAGTGGTGCGTCTCGGCGCTAAAGAAGCCACCTTCTGGCAAATGGCCTTGATTCTCTATGGCTTACTTGGCATCGCCATCGGCGCTTTTCACTGGAGCATGAGCCCATGGTTTATCCAATACAAATTAACCTTGGCTGAGTTTTTTATTGACCACGAAATATGGTGGATTCTCGATAACAATGCGCCGTGGTTTATCCTCACTCACTACCCAGAAAACAATGATGTGTTCTCTTGGCTGGATGGCCTGTGCATCCTCACCTATATTCTTGCTACCGCAGCGGTAATGGGCACGGCTCTTTTAGCCTGTTTGACGGCTGCTACAGCGATTGCTGGTCCCGTCACTCGACAGCGCCTTTATCATTTGGCACAAGCTTTTATTCCCATTGCCGGCGCGGGGGTATTTCTGGGTTTATCAGCAACCACCTTGTCGTTAATCAAACATGAAGGCATCAATACCTGGTGGGCGAACGACATCCGTTTGCTGCTACTGGTAATTTCTAGCTGCGCAGTGGCATGGCTGGGTTTTAGAATCTTACAGTTGTGGACGTCAAGCTGGCGTTTAGTCTGTTCGTTTAGCGCTGTTTTAGCAGCACTAGCGGTGGTTAATGCTGCGTGGGGGCTGATGTTTTGGTGGTGGTAAAGTGCTTTCTATGCACTGCAATGGCAAGCGCCATAGCAGCTCAAAGCATTGATAAGGGCAAGTTGCCAATCCTCGAAAATTAGCCTCTTGCCCTTACGTGTTTGCTGCTGAGTACTCTACGACATAAGCGCCACAAAGCAGGTTGTACCCGATAGCCAGGACCCACTTTGCACTCACCTGCAGCAGCAATAGCGCTCACACCCTGTCGTACGTGCTATTACTCAAAAACCATTTCAGGAACATGCTCAGGCACAATTAATTTACCCTGAGTTTTCGCAATAATTTCTTCCACTGAAACGCCCGGTGCTCTTTCCTTAAGTACAAAAGCGCCATCTTCAATTTCAATCCAAGCCAAATCGGTGAGCACCTTTTTGATGCAACCTTTACCGGTTAGCGGCAAGCTGCAGTCTGCTAGCAGTTTAGATTCACCCGATTTAGACGCATGGGTCATGGTGACAATAATATTATCGGCACCTGCTACCAAATCCATGGCACCGCCCATGCCTTTGACTAATTTATTGGGAATCATCCAGGAAGCAATATTGCCGTGCACATCCACTTCAAACGCACCCAATACTGTGAGGTCAACATGACCACCACGAATCATGGCAAAGGATTCCGCAGAAGAAAAAATCGATGCGCCTTTTGCTGCGGTCACCGTTTGTTTACCGGCATTAATCATGTCGGCGTCGATGGTTTCCTCAGTTGGAAACTCACCCATACCCAGTAAGCCATTTTCAGATTGCAGCATGACTTCGATATTTTTTGGAACGTAATTGGCCACCAAGGTAGGAATGCCAATACCTAAGTTAACGTAAAAACCATCTTGCAGCTCTTGGGCGACGCGTTGCGCCATTTGCTCTCTTGTAAGTGCCATCTCAGAACTCCTTATTATTGCGCTGATTTTACCGTTCTTTGTTCAATACGCTTCTCGAATGTGCCGAGTACAACGCGATTGACATAAATACCAGGGGTATGAATGTGCGCTGGATCAAGCTCGCCCACCTCGACAATTTCTTCAACTTCAACCACGGTAATCTTGCCAGCCGTCGCCGCAAGCGGATTAAAGTTTTGCGCAGTATGACGGTAAATCACATTGCCATAACGGTCTGCTTTCCAACCTTTAACAATGGCAAAATCACCCACAATGGCTTCTTCAAGCAAGTATTCACGGCCATTAAACTCTTTTGTTTCTTTACCTTCTGCCACAGGCGTACCCACACCGGTTGCCGTGTAAAAAGCAGGGATACCCGCACCACCCGCACGCATTTTTTCAGCCAATGTACCTTGCGGTGTCAATTCGACTTCCAGCTCACCGTTGAGCAATTGCTTTTCAAATAACGCATTTTCACCCACATAGGATGAAACCATTTTTTTGATTTGTTTTTTTTCTAATAACAGACCTAAACCAAAACCATCGACGCCACAGTTATTAGAAACCACGGTTAATCCGCTGGTACCTTTGCGTTGAATTTCAGCAATTAAATTTTCTGGAATACCACACAGGCCAAAACCGCCCGCAAGTACGGTCATACCATCTTCTAGTCCTTCCATTGCTTCTTCGTACGAAGCAACAACTTTGTCAAATCCAGCCATTCTTGTTCTCCTGGTTTTTTATTCTGCTTGCGGATCAGTTTGATTCAATCCGATAAATAAGTTAAATTTATTTTTTCTATTTATTGATAAGTTTTTCAAATCAATAAACAGGCACTGACTGAGTTTAAAAACCCACCTCGCAATCTTTACTTTCGAGCAATTCGCCTTACCCAGCCTGAGCACCTTGCAATGAATGTCAAACAAATTCGTGCTTTTCTTGCCGTGGCTGAGTCCATGAGTTTTACCCATGCAGCGAGTCAATTGCACCTGTCTCAGCCTGCTTTGAGTCTTTCCATTAAAGGCTTAGAACAACACTTAGGCGGAAAACTGCTCACCCGTAGCACTCGTCAGATTGCTTTAACCCCCGAAGGGGAAGCTTTAGTGCCCATAGCAAGGCGGTTACTGGCTCAATGGGAAAATGCTGAAGACGAAATGAAACAACGCTTTGCCCTGCACTTAGGCAAGATAAGCATTGCCTCAATGCCCTCGTTTGCCGCGTCTTTACTGCCCAAAGCCATACAAAACTACCATGCACTATACCCTAATATTCAAGTGGCTATTGACGATGTGCTATCCGATCGAGTGGTCGAGATGGTGCGTAACAATCAAGTAGAGCTGGGTATTTCCTTTGAGTCCAACAGCCTTTTCGACTTATCTTTCTACCCGCTGTATGAAGATCAATTTATTGCTATTTTGCCGAAGAACCATGCACTGCAAGCACAAGACAGTATTACTTGGCAGGCATTGCTGGAATACAACTTCATCACATTGCAGCGCCCATCGAGCGTTCGCACCATGATAGAAAATACACTCAATGCAGCAGGCATCGAACTCAAAGTAGCATTTGATGCGCACCAACTGACCACTGTCGGGCGCATGGTTAGCGAAGGCATGGGCGTTGCTGTAGTGCCTGCACTGTGTCGTCAACAAGCCATAGAGCAAGGTGCTGTTTGTCGCCCGATCACCCAGCCGCAAATTCGCCGTTGGGTTGGCGTTATCTGCCAACCTCGCTCTCACCTGTCTATCGCGGCAGCAGCCATGTTGGATGTACTGATCGACACCTACGCCGGCAAGCCCTGCTTTGCACAGCCGGACTCACTAGACCTATAGTCCATTACTGCTACGACTGAACAAATACTTAAGCGTCAGGCTCTATTATCTCTTGGGCTGCACGAAAGGCTTCACTGGCCGCTGGGACACCGGCGTAAACTGCACAATGCAGGATAGCTTCGCAGATTTCCTTTGGCGTACAGCCATTATTGAGCGCGCCACGTACATGGCCCTTCAGCTCTTGCGGGGCTTTTAATGCAGTCAGTGCGGCAATCGTAATTAGGCTGCGCTCTTTACGACTCAGCCCCTCTCGTTCCCAAACAGAACCCCAAGCATGCTGATTAATAAAGTCCTGTAAAGGCTGGGTAAATTCAGTGGTATTGCCCATCGCACGCTCGACGAACGCATCACCCATCACTTCCCGTCGCACTTGATTGGCTGGAACCTTGCTCATATATCCTCCTAATTACTGGTTTATTTCGTAGTCTGTGCTGCTGCTCAGCAGCCTTTGCCTATAGTATCGAGTTCAAGCAGTGTTGCCGAGCATCTAAAGCCTGCTGTTGTAATACCTCGCCCAGCGAAAAACGCCTGATGAAATATCACTGAGCCCAATGATGGGGTGTCAAGATCAGCTCTCAGATCGCAAATCCGCATGGGGACTGCAGGCTTGAGCAAGGCACTTAAGCAGGATACTGCCGCGCATAGCGCCATACAAATAGCCTCGCACAGCCTGATTAAAACCTTACGGCTCAGTGTTACAAACCCAATAGTGATAATCTGCTCGCAAGGTAGTAAACCTCTGTATGATTCAGCAATATCAACGCGTCAGTTAAGTAGCACCAAGCATTGTTGGACCGGCTCTAGCAAAGAACTGCAGTGCTGATGCGGGTGCGGCGTATAAAACTTTATAGGTAATAAATAATGCTAACAGGTAAAAATGCAGTGGTGACCGGCTCGACTTCGGGCATCGGTTTAGCAATAGCGCGTGGCCTAGCGGCACAGGGCGCCAATGTAATGATCAATGGTCTGGGCAGCGCCGAAGACAATGAAGCCACTCGACAATCAATCGAAGCAGACTTTTCGGTCAAGGCGTTATTTTCGCCAGCAAACATGCTCAAATCAGAGCAAATTGTTGCGATGATCGCTGAAGCGGAGCAGAACTTTGGTTCTGTCGATATTTTGGTGAACAACGCAGGCATCCAGTTCGTCGCCCCGATTGAAGAGTTTCCAAATGATAAGTGGGATGCAATCATTGCAATTAATCTCACCTCAGCTTTCCACACCATTAAAGCTGTGACACCAGGAATGAAGCAGCGAAAATGGGGACGTATTATCAATACCGCTTCAGCACACGCCTTGGTCGCCTCACCGTACAAATCCGCTTATGTTGCAGCTAAGCACGGCATTGCTGGCCTCACCAAAACTGTTGCATTGGAGCTGGCTGAGTTTGGCACCACCGTTAATGCGATCGCACCCGGTTATGTTTGGACCCCACTAGTAGAACAGCAAGTGGCTGATACAGCTAAGGTTCGCGGAATTAGCGAAGAGCAGGTTAAGCAGGACGTGATGCTTAAAGCGCAACCCACGAAAAAATTTGTCACTGTTGAAGAAGTAGCTGCTGTTGCAGTCTTTCTCTGCAGCGATAGCGCAGCATCCATTACTGGGTCAACGCTGCCTGTTGACGGTGGCTGGACAGCGCAGTAAAGAGCTCACTGGCAACTATTAATTATTATAAAACTACGCATGTAAGCTCTACGAAAGTCAGCAGGAGTACAGTACGGATGGCTAAAAAATCAATAAACCTAGCACTACAGGGTGGCGGTTCACATGGCGCCTTTACGTGGGGCGTACTCGACTATTTAATGGAAGATGGACGCATCAACATCGAAGGGATTTCGGGCACTAGCGCAGGCGCAATGAACGCTGTGGTATTTGCTCAAGGCTTTATGGACGGTGGTGCACAAGGCGCACGTGAGTCGCTGGAGAACTTTTGGCGCAAAGTCTCAAACCTGGCGATGTTCAGCCCTATCAAACGTAGTCCAATGAGTGTCTTAACCGGCAATTGGGATATGAGTGGTACACCCGCTTATATCATGATGGATTTGTTAAGCCGAGTTGCTTCACCGTATGAAACCAATCCATTCCAATTTAATCCGCTGCGTGAGCTGGTCGAAACCACTATTGATTTCGAAAAAGTTAGGGCCTGTAAGGATATAGAGTTATTTATTGCTGCCACTAACGTGCAATCCGGCAAGATTAAGGTATTTGAGCGCGAAGAACTCACCGCGGATATGATCTTGGCCTCTGCGTGTTTACCCACTATTTACCAAGCGGTTGAAGTGGATGGTATTCCTTATTGGGACGGTGGATTTAGTGGTAACCCGCCTTTGTTTCCTTTATTCCAGACGACAAAATCGAAAGATATCGTTATTGTTCAAGTGAATCCGATTGAGCGTAACAAAACCCCAAAAACTGCACGAGAAATACAAAACCGCATCAATGAAATATCCTTCAACTCGTCCTTACTCAGAGAGCTGCGCAGCATTGAGTTTGTGCATCGCCTGCTCAAGGAAAACAAACTGGATACAGATCACTATGCGAATATTTTAGTGCACCGTATCGAAGCAACTGATCAAATAAACCCGCTTTCAGCCTCCAGCAAAATGAATTCTGAATGGTCGTTTTTAACCCATTTGCGTGATATTGGACGTGAATCTGCGCGGGTCTTTCTTGATCAGCACTATGACAATATAGGTAAAGAGTCATCGCTTGACTTGGAGCATGAGATTCACTGGTCGTGAGTCTGTCCAAGGCCTTCTAGAAAAAAAACCTGTCGCCCATGTTTAAACTTGGACGACAGGGTTTGTGTGGAAGTGATCTGTTTTAAATCCCGCACCTGCGATCGACTAGCGCTGCGCTACAAAACACCAGCACCGTTAAGGCAACTAACTAGAAGCGGTACTCGGCAAGGCTAGTGCAGTGCTACAGCAAGCTGCAACACTGCTTGCGAGTTATTTCTTCTGATCCCCTTTGCTTGCCTGAGGTGCAGCGATTGGCAACTCCTGCTGCTGAGTTGTTGCAGTACGTGCTTCAGTCTTTACCGCTGGCGCTGGCTTTTTCACCTCAGCTTTAACGGGTGTTGTCTTTGCCGTATCTGCTTTTGATGACTCAACTGGAGCTGCCGCGACAGGTGCTTGTTGTGGTGTGGCTCCGGTTTTAGCTGCTTTAGGCTTGGCCGCTGGCGCTGGCTTTTTCGTTGGAGCTTTAACAGGCGCTGTTTTTTCTTTATCTGCCTTGGGCGACTCAGCAGGAGCAGTTGCAGCGGGTTTTTCCTGTGGTTTGGCTACAGTCTTAGCCGCTTTAGGCTTGGCCGCTTGCGCTGGCTTTTTCGCCTCAGCTTTAACTGGCGTTGATTTTTTCGCTGCAGCCTTAACTGGACCTGCCTTTTTAACCGCCGCACCGGCAGTGTTAGGCTGCGCTGTGGCATCGGCACTCTCTGCTGCTGCAGACAACTTAGGCTGCACAAGGGCCGGCACAGGCTGTTCAAACAGTTGGTGCAATTGACGCCACAACTCACCAACAGCACCCTCAGCCGTCAACAGTTCAGGCACCAAGTGCATCACAGTACTGAGCAGCGCCTTGCGTGACTGATCGTCAACAAGTAGCAGCGGTAACGTTGCTAAACTTTCTTCTGGAAGGGCAAAAACCAAGAGCCCTTGCTGATCGATAATGCCGCGAATACCACGTAAATCTATATCAAACTCTTTGATCAGACCTCGGCTTTTCTCCGCCAACTGTTCCACACGATCTTTACTGAATTTACCGCTCTGATGGCCCAGTAACAGTAATATCCGTGACAAGGCTTCCACGCCGCCACCCTGCGTCAGGGAACCACGTAAATGTTCGATGACATTCTGATCCTCTTGCACAATTGAGTCTTGCTGGGTCGCTGGGGCTTGCGCGCCGGTCAGAGTGCTCAGAGCACCGTAAACGCTATGGAATTTCATCTCCTGCGAAGCATCACGAACATCGCGATAACCATTGAGCTGCGCTTCGACTAAATTAGAAAAAGTCTCCTGCCAAGCCAATAATGGATTATTAGGGGACACAGGCTTGCGGTTGCTACGCAGTACAGGAGCGCTGCCAGCCAACCAACTCAACGCTGGATTTAAACTGCTATACGTGTATTGCTGCATCCGGAACGGATGCATCTTACGCGTCAACTCGGCTAAGGGTTCATTGACCACAGGGCGCAACCAAGGACGTACAAACCACTCATAAAAAGTACTGTTAATCTGTGAGACTTGGTCGACCAAAGCAAATTCTCGCTCGTCATCCCGTTCACGCTCACTGTCGTCATCACTTATAATATCGGCGATGCGTCTTGGCTCAAAATACACTGTATAGCTTTGCTCAGACTGACCTGTCGGTGGCACATCTTCGATAATCATTTCATAGAGCCCCGGTGCCAAGAGCCTGATGGCCTTACTGGCATCTAGCAGCTCACGGTGTTCGCGGCGAGCCACAGCGCCCGAGACAAAAATACCTAAATGGCCAACAGTGGCATGCTCCAAGTAAATAATAGTACGACCAGCACTGCGCAGAGCCAGGTCGCTAGGATAAATATCAGCGATCCAGTTTAACGCCTGCTGCGGCGGTGTAATATCGTCGCCATAGGAGCAGAACACCACAACTGGCGCTTCGATTTTCTTCAGATCGACCTCACTACTCTGCTCACCTAAACCGCCAGTTAGGCGATTGCCGATAAACAAGTCATCGACGATCATTTCGATCTCTTCACTATTGAGTAAGGTTGGGCTACCCCACCAGCGTTCGAAATCAAGAAAACGCGGTACTTCGCTGTCGATCTTGCTAAACAGATTGTAGTACTTACCCCAGTGAGTGTTAGCCGGATTCAAGCCTTCAAAACTGCTGACCAGCCAAGCACCATCAAAACGGTCATTGCCCAGATCACTGGCTAAACGAGTCATCCAAGCACCACCGAGAAGGCCCCCGGAGTAGCGCATCGGGTTACGTCCATTGGCGCCCGCCCAATACGATAGCGGCGCACCATTGATGATCACCAGTCCAGGCAACTCTGGACGTGCGGCCGCAAGGCCCATCAGCGCCCAACCTGCCTGACAATTACCGATTACTATGGGTTTGCCTGCTTGCGGGTGGCGATCAATCACTTCCTCAAGAAAACCAGCTTGGGCTAGGCCAACATCATGCAAGGTTTGCCCAGGTTCGGGCGAGTAGCTAAAAGCAATAAAGTAAGTTGGATGCCCTGCACGCAAGCTTTCGCCAACGGCTGAGTCTTGTTTGAAGCCACCAATACCAGCGCCATGGCCGCCGCGCGGATCAATAATAATGACCGGAGTGCGTTTACCCTTATTGAGCTGATCGGACTCAGGAATAATCCTTAATAGCGAATAGTTAACGGGCCGAGACAACTCGCGCCCATCGATCAGTACTTCATAAGGAAACTTAAGCAATAACGGATACCCAGCGCGCTCATGCGCCAAGGTGTTATCGCCACGCTGACGCAATGCATCCCAGTACAATAGGCTGCGCTGAGAAAAATCAACCCAGTATTCCCAATACTCAGCAGCGCTCGGTTGGCGCAAGTGCCCTTCACGCAAAGGTCCAAGAATAGCTGTATGACGCTGGCCAGATGCCTCAGAGATGATGCCAAACTGCAGGCGCTGCAGTCGCCCTAAGTGCTTGAACAGCGCCTGAGAAGAAGATAACTGCTCTTCTTGCTTGGTCAGAAAACTCTTATCGCTCATACATACCTCATCTAGATTGCAATCATTATTTGGGCATGCCATATCCCTGCTTCAAGAATAGGTGACGCCTTATGCATTCATTTATAGCGGATCAGCTAAGGTGAAGCAAAGCTTTTGTGCAGTGCAAAATAATAGTTGCGAAATTGTTTTTTGCAGTGCATCATAATAGCACATATGGGATTTACAGATTTCGTTTCCAAGCCGCATCAGGCTTAACTTGTTAGGAGCATTACTATGTCTTTATTTAATTCAGAAAAAATCCAAGAAGCTCAAAAAGCACAACTCGAACTGCTGCAACAAATCAGCGGTAAAGTGTTTGAAAGCGTTGAGCAACTGACCCAGCTGCAGTTCAAAAACTTGCGCGCCACCAGTGGCGATCAGTTTGATAGCCTGCGTACACTGTTCTCAGTGACTGACCCAAAAGATTTTGCATCACTGCAAACCTCTCTTACTCAGCCAACTGCACAAGCTGAGCGCTTAATGGAATTTAACCGCGAAGTGTACGAGCTGGTTTCTAGCACTCAAGCAGATATCGCTAAGATCGCTGAAAGCCAGATTGAGGCCACCACCAAGCAGTCTCAAGAAATGATCGAGACGCTCAGCAAGAACGCACCAGCGGGTGCTGAGCCTGCAGTAGCGATGTTTAAATCAGCGCTAGAAAGTGCTGGTAACACTTACGAAACCGTACAGAAAGCTGCCAAGCAAGCCACCCAAATGGCTGAAGAAGGCATCACCGCTGCTGCAACAGCTGCCGGTCAAGCGACTGCTGCCGCAAAGCCTAAAGCTGCTGCGAACAAGTAAGAGCACACCTGCGAGATTGTTAAAATCTCATTAGGTCGTTAAATAAAGGGAATGCCCATTAATGGGCATTCCCTTTTTATATTGTATCTGGCCACTGGTGACGCCTTAACCGACGTAAAGCCGCATTGCATGCTTATGTATCAGGCTAACGAGGCTGCTGATTTGCCCCCTCTTACACCTGACACACGCATGCTTGACCCGCGCCAGTGAGACCAACAGCACACAACTCAAAACTTCACTACCATCGGTTACACATACGTGATGTGATGTCACAGCCTTACTCGTCGCTGACATTTATGGCTAAATTCACATGAGCTTTGTAGCTCTAGCACATCAGCCTTTTCAGGCCTTAGCTTAGTTAGGAGCAATACAATAATGACTTTATTTAATCCAGAAAAAATCCAAGAAGCGCAAAAAGCTCAACTCGAACTGCTGCAAAAAATCAGCGGAAAGATTTTTGAGAGCGTTGAGCAACTGACTCAACTGCAGTTTAAAAACTTGCGTGAAGCCAGTGGCGAGCAACTGCAAAACTTGCGTTCACAGCTATCAGTAACTGACCCACAAGATATATCCAAACTGCAAGCATCGCTTACTCAGCCCGGCGCTCAGGCCGAGCGTTTAATGGAGCTGAATCGTGAAGTATACGAATTAATCTCCAGCACACATGCCGACATCGCTAAACTTGCCGAAAGCCAAGCTCACGCTACCGCTCAGCAGACTCAAGAAATGATCGAGGCACTCAGCAAGAACGCACCAGCGGGTGCTGAGCCTGCAGTTGCTATGCTTAAATCAGCGTTAGAAAGCGTTGGCAGCACCTATGAAAGCGTGCAACAAGCTGCAAAGCAAGCAAGCAAGATGGCTGAAGAAGGCATCGCTGCTGCAGCGGCAACAGCAACAGCAACAGCAACGGGTAAGGCTACGACTGGTGCAGCTAAACCTAAAGCGTCTGCAAAAAAATAAACCATACGCGCGAAATACTTAAAATTTCGCTCGATAGAAACACTAGGAAAGGCCTATAGCCGATGCTTTTATTTTTAAAAGCACCTAGCAGAACGTGATCATTAGCAGCGCCATGGCCCAAGTAGGCGTGGCGCTGCTGCAGGCTTTAATTGAGTTGACAGCCAAATCTGTGCCTCTGTGCACCTTCACTGCCTGCCTTAGCGCCCATCGCCACAGCCCGTTTCAAAGAATAATGCCCGCAGCTTCGGCGATGACCTTGATTGGATAACGCTGATGTGGGCAGTCCGTCCATGAGCTTAACCTCATCTAGCACCGCAGCAACCGCTGCTCAACATCGCTAGCAGTCGTGCTAATCACTTTACCTCATCATTTTTTTCACTGTCAGCAGCCTCTGCTTTGCTCGAAGCTGGCGCAGCAAATAGACCGAACAGACTTTGCGTACTCTGATAAAGTTTTTTTGACTGCTCCATATAGTCATTCATCAAATCGCCGGTGACGGGCGTTTGCTTGTGCATAAAGTCACTCCAAGCTTGCGATGATTGCACAGTGGCTTTTGTCTGTAGATCCACCACGGTCTGAATACTCTGCTCTAAATAGCTACCGAGCATGCCTTGCAGCGGACCGTAAAAACGAATAATGCCCCTAAGCATATCGCTAGAGAAAATCGGCTCACCATCATTTTCTGCTTCTTGAATAATTTGCAAGAGGATGCTGCGCGTTAAATCTTCGCCACTCTTGGCATCCACGACTTGAAAAGGGATCTCATCGATCACTAACTGACGTATATCGTTAACATTCACATGCGTACTGGTATGCGTGTCATACATGCGACGGTTCGTATACTTTCTGATTAAACGCGGCTCGCAATGGTTATTGTCTAACATGGGTAAAAAATCTCGCGGATAGCATACATAAGCACAATATCTTACCCCATCAGGGCATCTGCCGTCCTGCGCAAGCCTGTAAACACTCGTCTACGCAAGAAATTTAAAGTCATTTGTATTTAATCAATCAATCAATGCTGCTCCTTACCATGATTCACCACCTAAAGACACTAGCAATTATTAAGCAAATGAGTAATGCTAAAATCACATACATAATGGAGGATGTTTTATGAGCAACGAAAAACGCACTGCACTTATCACAGGCGGAATGGGCGGCATAGGGACAGCTATTAGCCGGCGTATGCATGATGATGGTTTCACCGTTGTAGTGGGTTGCAGCCCTTCTTCAACACGTAAAAACAGCTGGCTCGCGCAGCAGTTAAAAGAAGGTTATAAATTCCACGTATTAGCTTGCGATATTGGCGAATGGGACTCCACCTGTAAAGGCTTTGAGCGTCTGCGCGAAGAAGTCGGCGCAATTGACGTATTGATCAACAATGCCGGTATCACCCGTGACGGCACCTTTCGTAAAATGACTGCTGAAAACTGGAATGCGGTAATCAACACCAACCTTAATAGCATGTTTAACACGACCAAACAGGTGGTCGAAGACATGTTAGGTAAAGGCTGGGGCCGGATTATTAATATCTCCTCAATCAACGGCCAGCGCGGCCAGTTTGGTCAAACCAACTACTCCGCAGCCAAAGCAGGTATTCATGGTTTTAGTATGGCCTTGGCGCGCGAACTCAGCAGCAAAGGTGTGACAGTCAACACCGTTTCACCGGGCTATATCGCAACTGATATGACCGCAGTGATTCGTCCCGATATTTTGGAAGGTATGATTGCAGGTATACCTGTTGGTCGCTTAGGACTGCCAGAAGAGATTGCTTCAATGGTCGCTTGGCTGGCCTCAGAAGATGCAGCTTACGCCACCGGCGCTGATTTCACCGTCAACGGCGGCATGAATATGCAGTAACAAGGCTTACTCTCACCCACCTCACAATCTGTTATTATCATTATAGGTAAAGTTAATAAAGCCAGTATGCACAGTCCTTGCGGGGTCTGTGCATCAGGTCATTCAACAGTACTGCATAAGCCTGTTGTAGCTTGCCAAAGACACTCAACAACTAGCAGATAGGGCAACCCTAAGATCTGATGTGGAAAAGCCAACTTGAGAGTACAACTGGCAACAATACCGCGCAGGCATGCGTGGACTTCCTTAATACACGCGAGGATTTTGCATATTTATGGATAATAACCTGCAAATGTTAAACACCTACTGGTCCGGCCAGACACCTTTCATTGCCAATTTATGCTTGCAACAACTGCGTCTTGGCATAGCACAGCACGACTGGTTCAAAGACTCCGATCGTAGTGAGTGGTTCGATGTACCCAGCGAAGCACTGGAGCAATTACAAGCCGATTTCAATAAAGACTGGTTAGCGCTAGGTCAGCAAACCATAAGCCAACAAGATTTTAGTTTTGAAGATAGACGTTTTTCCAGCGACAACTGGAACAATCCGCTATTTGGCTCCTTGGCAGCCTTCTATCTACTCAATTCCAAGTTTCTGCTGAAACTACTGGATTTGTTGCCTATTAAAGATGAAAAAACAACGCAGCGCCTGCGCTATTTGATCGAGCAAATGATCGCCGCCAGCGCACCCAGCAACTTTCTATTGAGCAACCCTGATGCGTTAGAACGCATGGTTGAAACCCAAGGAACCAGTCTCTTTAGTGGTTTTTTACACTTAGCCAGCGACTTGAAAGAAGGCAAGATGCGTCAAAGTGACGAAGGTCAGTTTGAAGTCGGAGTAGACCTTGCTATCACGCCCGGCTCGGTCGTGTTCGAAAATGAATTATTCCAACTGATACAGTACAAACCGCTCAGCGAAACCCAATACCAAAAACCTGTACTTATCGTACCGCCCATAATCAACAAGTACTATATTCTCGACCTGCAGCCAGAAAACTCGCTGGTGCGCCACTTGCTAGAACAAGGCCAACAGGTGTTCATGATCTCATGGCGTAACTTCACTGAAGATCAGGCTAAGCTCACCTGGGAGCATGCTGTTCAAGACGGCGTCATAAGCGCCTTACGGGCGGCTCGAGCGATCAGTGGCGAGCGTCACCTAAACACCCTAGGCTTTTGTATTGGTGGCACTCTACTGAGTTGTGCTCTTGCGGTTCTAGCTGCACGGGGCGACCGTGATATAGCAAGTCTAAGCCTATTTGCAACCTTCCTCGACTTTGTCGACACTGGCCCGATAAGCGTATTTATCGATGAGAAGCTGGTCTCCGAGCGAGAGCGCACTCTTGGTGGCCATGAGGGTAAGTATGGTTTGTTCTATGGCAAAGATATGGGCAACACCTTTTCTTTATTACGTCCCAACGAGCTGTGGTGGAATTATAATGTTGATAAATACCTAAAGGGTGAAAAGCCTAGAGCTTTCGACCTGCTCTTTTGGAACAATGACAGCACCAACTTCCCCGGCCCGATGTATTGCTGGTATTTACGTCACACGTACCTGCAAAACGACTTAAAGTCAGGCGAACTGGACATGTGCGGGGGCAAGCTGGACATCAGTACCATCAAGACGCCAGCCTACATCCTTGCGACCCAAGACGATCATATCGTACCTTGGCGCAGCGCTTACGCCAGTACCGCCATACTCAGTGGTCCGACACGTTTTGTTTTGGGCAGCTCAGGCCACATTGCTGGAGTAGTCAACCCGCCAGCCAAGCAAAGGCGTAATTACTGGATTAATGAGAAAATATCTAAATCGCCCGACACCTGGCTGAAAGCTGCCGAACAGAAGCCGGGCAGCTGGTGGAACGATTGGTTCGCTTGGTTAGCTAAACACAGTGGCG
>SMEQ01000257.1_pt1 | contig 16689 bp, 16 predicted proteins | sample 2456281 | NCBI WGS metagenome assembly SMEQ01 (sample SAMN10132596, study PRJNA489261) | soil metagenome | isolation source: day1 antibiotic-loamy sand soil ammended with raw manure from dairy cow... | place: USA | collected 2015-04-01
ACCAGCCACTGAGATATGAAAATGTATGGGTTGATAGGCTTTCCTTTGCAACACTCCTTCTCTTCGAAATTTTTCAACGAGAAGTTTTTGCAAGAGGGGATTGATGCAGAGTATGTCAACTTTGAGATAGAGCATATACATGAACTTCGCAATACACTTGTTTTCAATCCTCACCTAAAAGGTCTGAATGTAACCATACCTCATAAAGAAGCAGTTATTCCTTTTTTGGACGATATATCGGCAGAAGCAAGAGAAATAGGAGCAGTAAATACGATAAAGATTGAGCGCAGCTTTGGCAATATGTATGGCTACAAGTTGAAGGGATACAATACAGATTATGTTGGGTTCAAAAACTCTATTGCACCACTCATCCATTCTGATATTCACAAGCAAGCCTTGGTGCTTGGCACTGGAGGAGCATCAAAAGCAGTGTGTAAAGCATTGGATGATTTAGGCATAGAGCGGACTTATGTGTCGCGCAATCCTAAAGAAGGAGCACTAACTTACGATACGTTAACTGCTGAAACAGTGGTTGCAAATAAAATAATAATCAACACAACTCCCTTGGGCACTTTTCCCAACGTTGCAGATTCTCCCAATATACCTTATCACGCACTCACTTCTCAACATTTGCTCTACGACCTTGTTTACAATCCTACAGAAACTTCCTTTTTGAAAAAAGGAAGCGATATGGGTGCATCCATAAAGAATGGGGCCGAAATGTTGGAGTTGCAAGCATTGGCTGCTTGGGATATTTGGCAATAATAGCAAATTTGTGACAAAATGCTATGTATTATAGCCGTTTGCTTTACAAAGTGTTCATATAATACCCTTCTCTACGTTATAAAGCACTATATGTGCTCACGTTTTATGCTTTTCAACGTTAGAAAGCACTATTCGTGGTCACGTTTTGTCCTTTTCAACGATGAAAAGCAATAAACGTGCTCACTTTTTACTCATTTCAACGATGAAAAGTATTTTAGGTATTCGCCTTTACCCCTTTTCAACGATAAAAAGGATATAAAGTGCAACACTGGGCGGAGTTCGTGCTTTCCGAAGGCAAATAATCAAACAACAAACCAAAAAACTATGACTATAATATCACAAGACGATATAAAAAAGAGAATACAACATATCCAACAACACATTGTGGATCAAAAAGCGAATGCATGCGTCATTTCGTCTCTCGTAAATCTGTACTATCTGAACGGATTTATTTTTGATGGCTACATGTATATATTGCCCGACCAAGAGCCAATGCTTTTTGTGAAAAGGCCTGTGGACATTGATAGCGATAGGGTAGAGTACATCCGAAAACCAGAGCAATTGCCCGAACTATTTGCAAAACACAATATGGCTCTGCCAAAAAATATATTGTTGGAGAGCGATGTCTTGTCATACAATAGTGTGACGCGTTTTCAAAAAGCATTGAATATGCCTGAGATGAAAAGCATATCGGGTTTTATGCGTGAACTTCGCAGCGTGAAGTCTGACGATGAGTTAGCTCAAATACGCAAATCTGCATTGAGCCATGCCAAGGTCTATAAACAAATACCCAGTCTATACCGTGAAGGCATGACCGATCTGGACCTCCAAATAGAGATAGAATATGTGATGCGAAAAGAAGGTTCGATAGGTACTTTTCGTGCCTTTGGCGAGAATATGGACATATTTATGGGCAACTTGTTGGCAGGCGATAATGCACAAGAGGCTTCGCCTTTCGATTTTGCATTAGGAGGAATGGGAATTGATCCACTTCTTCCACTTGGCTCGGCAAACAAAGTATTGAAGTCTGGAACAAGCATTATGATTGACATGGCTGGCAACTACACGCCCTATATGAGTGATATGACCCGCACCTTTTCGGTAGGCGACTTGCCTGTAGAAGCTCAACGTGCACACCAACTATCTATTGACATTCACACAGAAATTATTGGCTTGGCCAAACAAGGAGTAGCTTGCTCTGATGTGTATGAAAGAACCATGGAAATGGTGATTGACAGCAAAATGGAGCAATACTTTATGGGAACCACACAGCAAGCCAAGTTTGTGGGGCATGGATTGGGATTGGAAATAAACGAACCGCCAGTGTTTGCACCTCGCTCCCGTGAAATTTTGCAAAAGAACATGGCCATTGCCCTCGAGCCTAAATTTGTATTGCCTGGCATTGGAGCTGTCGGTATTGAGAATACTTACTTTGTTACAGAGACTGAATTGGAGAAAGTGACCTTCTGCGAAGAGAATATTGTAGTGTTGCGATAAACTATCTTGAAAAAAGAATCCATTTGTTGTAACCTATTTGTAGGAAGTATAGTCCTATACATGAAAACAAATTATTTACCTTTTAAAATTAAAACAATGGATGTAGATGTATTAGCGGTATTTATACCAATTATTGCGATTCTCTCGACAGTAGCTCTTCCTGTAATTGTAGGATCGATTTTGATTTTCAACAAAATTAATTCGACACACAAAGAACGAATGGGTTTGATTCAGCAAGGAATTATTCCACCAGAAACACCCCGAAGAAAACCAAAAGAGCAAAACACACCCAATAGGTATGCATCGTTGCGTAATGGTATCATATTAGTAACTTTAGGTATAGGTTTTATTGTAGGTTTCTTGGGCATTAAATATTTAGTAATTGGAGAAGACAATCCTTTCTTTTTCTTTGCTGCCTCAATATTGCTTTTCTTAGGTATAGGTTTCTTAGTATTCTTTTTAATCACCAGAAACGTCAAAGAGTACAATAGCTTTGATACGAATAGCGATTTTGAAGAAGATGCTGAATAACTACTACAATGGAAGAAAGAGTGTATGTAGAAAAAGTACTTTCGGGCAACACTTCGGCTTTTGCATATTTTGTAAACAACTATCAAGGAATGGCTATTAATATTGCCTACCGAATATGTGAGAATATGCAAGACGCCGAAGATGTAGTGCAGGAGAGCTTTGTGAAAGCCTACAAGAACTTGCATTCGTTTAGACTCGAAAGTAAGTTCTCTACTTGGTTCTATCGCATCGTTTTCAATACGGCAGTCACACTCACAAAAGCAAAGATGTGGGCGATTGATGATGAGGTGGAGAATGTAGTTGTTGATTTATCTTCAGATTTAGATACAGGACATCAAATAGAAATGAGCGAAACCAGTGAGATTGTTTCTTATGTGTTGAGCAAAATGCCGAAAGCATATGGACTTACATTGAGTTTGTTCTATCTTGAAGATAACTCGGTGAAAGAAATTGCCGAAATAACAGGCCTGAACGATTCTAATGTGAAGGTGATGTTATTTAGAGCACGAAAAATGTTTAAGGAATTGATGACAAAAACATATCCAGAATTGTATAAGGAGGAATTGATATGAAAGAGAATAACAAAGACGAAAGAATGGATGATAAGTTGTGGATGAAATCAATGATGGAATCCGCTCGCAAATATCCTTCAGAGAACTTATCGTACAGAATAATGCATCAGATAGAAACTGATCAAGCATTGATACGTGTCAAACCGAGGGTGAGTAAACCGAGGGTGAGTAAACAGAGAGTCAGTTCACCCATACTGGACCTTAGAATTTTTGGATTGATGTATCTTGTATTGTTTATTTCAGGAGGCTACTTTTATATGCAGGGAGGCAAAGAAGCCTTGTTGTCAGATACTTTCATGTGGACTTGCATTATGATTAGCTCAATCTTTAGCTTCTATTTTTTGATGACCACTATTGATAACTCACTACGCAAGAAAGTAAAAAACAAACCTTCTGCATCGGAGTGATGAGAAGGTTTGTGATATGTGTTTAAGTAAATGTTTATATTTTATTCTGCAAGAAGTTGTTCTCTTGCTTCTGTCAATATTTTCTCCGATTCGCCTGATGGGAATCTTAAATTGAGCGATTGCAACTTCTGCAAAATTATATCTCCAACTGCTACCCTTGCAAAAAACTTTTTGTCAGCGGGTATCACATACCAAGGGGCATGTTCTTTGGAGGTGTTCTCAAGCATCTCTGTATAGGCAGTTTGATATTCGTCCCATTGTGCTCTGGCCTCCATATCGGCTGAACTGAACTTCCAATTCTTCTCAGGATTGTCAAGACGCGCCAACAGTCGTTCTTTTTGTTCATCTTTCGAAACATGCAAAAAGAATTTCAATATGTGTGTACCATTCTGACACAGATGCTTTTCAAAATTATTTATCTGCTCATACCTGTTTTTCCAAAACTTGTCGTCAACTTTATCTATTGAATCTATGCTTGGCAGGTTTTCTTTCAATAGCAATTGAGGATTTACTTTTGTGACCAATACATTCTCATAGTGCGAGCGATTGAATATTTCAATCATTCCTCTTTCGGGCAATGCTTTATAGTGACGCCATAGATAATCGTGGTCTAACTCTTCCTTCGAAGGAGTTTTGAAGCTGTGCACACGACAACCTTGAGGATTAATGCCTGACATCACGTGGCGTATCACGCCATCTTTGCCTGCAGTGTCTGAAGCTTGCAGTATGATGAGGAGTGAGAAGCGATCGTCGGCGTAAAAAACACGTTGAATCTTCTTCAGATCTTTGATATTACTCTTAATTTCAACCTTAGCAGTCTTTTTATCAAAACCGCCCGATTCGTTGGTCGAATACTTCTTTAAATCCACTGAAGATGTTTCAGATACTCTAAATTCGTTGTAATTGTAATTCATATTGCTCTGTATTTTTAAGTGAAGACAATCTTATTTGTTTTCATTTTCAAATAAACTCCTCCAATTTAATAGATGCTTTAGCTATTGCCATTCAGAATCTTATTGTAAAGCTCATCATTGCTTATAACTTCCAAACCTTTCGAGAATATATCGTCGATATCATTTATGATTCTGTAGAAAGCAGACGCATCATATAAATCGCGTGCAAGAAGAGCTTTCAATTGAGTGAAAATTATCTCTTTCGATTTATCAAAGTCTTCATTGTCCCACTCAATATCTTCCGCTTCTGCACTGTCTTTTATTTTTTGAATCAATGCAGGAGTAATATCATAGTCTTTTTTAAATGCTTTAATGGTAGGAAAACTTTGTTTTAATTTCTTACGGTTATTATCTACCTCTTGAATTGTAATTCTGTTCAGAACACCTTTAGCAATAAGCTGGCGGTGAAGAAGAGAAACAACTGTTGTATCGATGGGTACAAAAACATCTGGCATAATGCCACCTCCACCATACACGGTGCGCTTGTTTATAAGTGTTTCATACTTCAAAGAGTCAGGAAACTGAATGCTGTCAGCATTCAGTAATTCGCCATGATTAAAGCGATTTACAAAATCTAAGTTGTATTCATCTGGATCACCAGCATTGTAAGGCTTTTGTATTCCTCTTCCAGTGGGGGTGTAATAGCGTGCAACGGTTAGTCTAATCATTGTGCCATCAGTTAGGGGAAGTTGGCGTTGAACCAATCCTTTACCAAATGTGCGACGACCTACTACTACTCCACGATCCCAATCTTGTATGGCTCCCGAAAGAATTTCGCTTGCCGAAGCAGATCCTTCATTCACCAAAACAACTAATTTACCTGTATGAAAGAGTCCTTTCGAAGTTGAATTGAGTGTCATGCGAGGTTGGTTCTTACCCTCTGTGTAAACGATTAGCTTGTCTTTCCCTAAAAACTCATCGGTAATATCAGTTGATGTGCTTAGTATACCTCCACCATTGCCAGTGAGGTCCACAATTAAGTTTTGCATCCCCTCAGACTTTAAATCAGCCATAGATTTATGAAATTCTTTCAATGAGCTTATTCCAAATCTGCTCAGACGGATATATCCAGTGTTTTTGTTTACCATATACGAAGCATCAATGCTTGTTATGGGTATTTTATCGCGAACTATTCTGTATTCTGTAAGACCTTCTACCCCTTTGCGTAATACTTTCACAACAGCCGTTGTGCCTTTCACTCCTCTTAATCTCGAAATAATATCTTTGTTGGTCTTTTTCTGACCAGCAATTAATGTGTCATTCACATAGATAAATTTGTCGCCAGGCATAATGCCAACTTTCTGTGAAGGACCTCCCGATATTACCTCCATCACATATACTGTGTCTGTAAGCATATTGAAAGATATACCTATACCATCGAAGTTGCCTTGTAAGGGTTCGTTCATCTCCTTCACCTCCTCTTTATTTAGGTAAGAAGAGTGGGGGTCGAGTTCTTTGAGCATGCTACGTATTGCGGTTTCTGTAAGCTCTTCAGAGTTTACATCGTCCACATATAGGTCATTTATTAATCGTATTGTACGATCTAATTTAATTGCATCAGATCCAAGACGTAGTTGCGCTTGGGTTGAGAAGAATATAAAGAATAGGAGTATGATTGAATATAATCGATTTTGCATCTACGTAATATTTTATTTGATTGAAAAGTAGGGAGATTAATTGAATATTCCTTTGAGAAAATCAATCAATCTTTAACCCCTTAGGTATAAACTCACTCACATCGTGCCCATATTGCAACAATTGACGCACAAGAGTAGAGCTTATATGAGTGAGGGCGGGCTCAGTAAATAATACAAACGTTTCAATTTTAGAAATTGTTCTATTCATATCGGCAATTGATTTTTCGTATTCGAAATCAACTACAGATCTGATGCCTCGCAATATGTAGTTTGCGCCCACTTTTGTTGCAAAATCAACCGTGAGCGTGTTGTAACTTTCAACTCTCACCCGTGGATTGTCTGCATAAAGGTCGCTTATCATTTGGATACGTTTTTTGAGTGTGAAGAACGATATTTTTGAATCGTTTATCCCTATTGCAATCACAACTTCATCCATGAGTGTCAATCCTCGTTTCACCAATGATTCATGACCAGTGGTAAAAGGGTCGAAAGTTCCTGGAAATATTGCTATACGTTTGCGTTCTTGTCTATTCTCTTTAGATGAGACATCAGAACTTTCTGAATTGCGATTTATTTGTTGCATGTCTTCTATTTGCTAACACCTATCTAATGGAGGAGGCGTCTATTTTTTAAGAATGTTTTGGCAGAAGAGATTTCAAAATATCTTCTGCCAAAATAATTGGAGGAATGCTCAATCTTGTCAGCGGGTGATTTATGAATCCTGATCAAGTAGAACCAAATTGTCGATGATAAAGTTTTGACGCTCCATGGTGTTCTTACCCATGTAGAACTCTAACAGTTCTTTCAGTAAATCTTCTTTACGCATAGTCACTTTATCTAAACGTATGTCTTCACCAATAAAATGAACAAACTCATCGGGCGAAATCTCACCTAATCCTTTAAATCGAGTAATCTCAGGATTTGGACTAAGTTCTTTTATGGCTTCCACTCGCTCATCATCCGTATAGCAATAGATTGTTTTTTTCTTATTTCTCACCCTGAATAATGGCGTCTGCAGAATATAAACATGATTCTTCTTCACTAAGTCGGGGAAAAACTGTAAAAAGAAAGTAAGTAATAGCAAACGAATGTGCATACCGTCTGTGTCGGCATCAGTTGCTATAATTACTTTGTTGTATCGTAGTCCGTCCATCCCATCTTCAATATTCAGAGCTGCTTGCAGAAGATTGAACTCTTCATTTTCATAGACTACCTTTTTGGTAAGCCCAAAACAATTTAGTGGCTTGCCTCGCAAGCTGAAAACAGCTTGAAGATTAGGATTCCTACTCTTTGTGATAGAACCGCTTGCCGAATCTCCCTCAGTTATGAAAATTGAAGTTTCTTCGAGGTTATCACCTTTAGTATCATTATAGTGGATGCGACAATCGCGCAACTTCTTATTGTGAAGGTTTGCTTTCTTAGCACGTTCGCGTGCAAGTTTAGTAATGCCTGCAATGGCTTTCCTCTCCTTTTCAGAGTCAAGTATTTTCTTTTGTAGTATCTCTGCACTTTGTGGTGTTTTGTGTAGAAAGTTGTCAAGCTCTTTCTTAAGGAAGTCACCTATAAATTTATTTATAGTTACCCCATCTGGAGCTATTTCTTTAGAGCCTAACTTTGTCTTTGTTTGAGATTCAAATACAGGCTCTTCCACTTTTATACTTATTGCAGCTACCATGCCACTACGAATGTCAGAGAATTCAAAATTTCTATTGTAAAACTCTCTCATCACGCGTGCAACGGCTTCTCTAAATACGGTTAAGTGCGTTCCTCCTTGTGTTGTATGCTGTCCATTCACAAATGAGTAGTATTCCTCACCATATTGATTGGTGTGAGTAATGGCCACTTCAATGTCTTCTCCATGAAGGTGGATGATAGGGTAAAGTATCTCGTCAGTTAAATTCTCATTGAGTAAATCTACTAATCCATTTTTCGAAAAATACTTTTTATCATTGAACGTAATTGTCAACCCTGTATTTAAGAATACATAGTTTTTAAGCAATGGTTCAATGTGCTCTTCTCTATAGTGATATTCACCAAAAATTGTTTCATCAGGAATAAACTCCACTATTGTACCGTTGGGTTGTGTGGATGTTTCTAATCCTGACTCGTCAGTGGTAAGGCCTCGTTCGAAGCTTACATTTTTAGCTTTATTCTCTCTGTAGCTTTCAATGAAAAAATTAGACGAAAGGGCGTTAACGGCTTTAATACCTACACCATTTAGTCCTACAGATTTCTTAAAAGCCTTTGAGTCGTATTTTGCTCCAGTATTCATCTTAGATGCTACATCCTTCACTTTTCCGAGAGGAACACCACGTCCATAATCTCGAACGGTAACTTTTTTGTCTTCGATTTTCACATCAATTACTTTACCATATCCCATCATGTGCTCGTCGATAGAGTTGTCCAGCACTTCTTTCAGAAGTACATACACTCCATCATCAGACGATGAACCATCGCCTAACTTACCGATATACATACCTGGACGACGGCGAATGTGCTCTTGCCAATCTAAAGTTACAATGTTTTCTTCCTGGTAGCTTCCTTTTTGAGGTTCTATTTTTTTAATATTTAATTCGTTCACTTTATGTTTTATACACCTTTCATTATTAGTTATTTTCTCTTGTGCACTACTATTCTCTATAGTTCTTTTATGTATGCTCTTCGTTTTTTGTGTTGTTCAGCACCCATGCCATCCCACATTGATTGAACTCTATTGTTTAGAGCCAATTCAGGATTGCTTTCTGCCACTTCAAAACCAAGTCTGTTTGCAGCGGGTATAAACTCATTAAAAATAAGTGCATTCACACCTTTTCCTTGATATTCAGGATCAACTCCAATTAAAAGCAAGTCTAACACCTTGTTGTTATCACCTTTTAATGCACGATATAGATGAAACCACCCGGCTGGCATAAATTTCCCTTTTGCTTTTTGCAAAGCAAGAGCTAAACTTGGTAATCCTATTCCAAAACCAACTAGCTTGTGGTCTTCTTGTCTCAATATGACTGTAAAGAACTCAAGCCTAAGCATTGGTATATACATATTTACGTAATAGTCTATTTGTTTGTCGCTCAATTCAACATATCCGTAAAGATCTTTGTATGCTTTATTTAAAAGCACAAAAACATCTCTTGCATATTTAGACACTTCTTTTTTATCTTCGAAATGTTTTACAATTAGGCCAAACCTTTTTTGAACCACTTTCCCAACACGATCAAAACGCTCTGGTATTTGCTTTGGAATTGGAATTAAATATTCATTCCAATCTTGATCTTTTACATATCCCATCCGCTCAATGTGAGTTTTGTAATAGGGGTAGCTGTAGCTTGTAAGCATTGTCGAGATACGATCGAATCCATCTATTAGCAAGCCTTGGTGGTCAAGATCAGTAAAACCCATTGGTCCATGAATGTGTGTCATGCCTTTATGACTGGCCCAACTTTCGGCAGTACCAAACAGTTTATTAGCTACTTCAGCATCATCAATAAAATCGACAAAGCTAAAGCGTGCATATTTTTGTTTCCATATCTCATTTGCTTTGTAATTAATGATGGCAGCGATGCGTCCTACTATTTCTCCATTTTTGTAAGCTAAAAAATACTCAGCTTCACAATGGTCAAAAGCAGGGTTTTTTTCTTTGTTCAGTGTTGCAAACTCATCGTATATTAATGGTGGAACGTACTGTTCACAACCTTTGTATAGATTGATATTGAAATAAACAAACTTCTTTAATAGAGCTTTATCACGGACTTTTTTTATTGTTATCGACATGTGTTCTTATTTCTTGATAATTCTATTCGATTATAAATGTTGTCACTGCTAATAATTGTGTGTGAGAACATCCACTTTTTAATTTTGTATGTAAAACAAAGATACACTATTTTTTTTAATGGATAAAGAAAACATATTTCTTAGTTGAAACCTTTTGTTATTAAAAAAAACAAAGCCGATTAATACTTAAAAGTAAATCGGCTTTATTATTTTATCTTCAATGTTGAAATGAATTATTTATTTCATTTCAATTCCGTCTTTAAGGTCTATTTCGTTTCCGTCTTTGTCGTAAAATTCATACTGCAAAAAACCGAAGTCCTGGTTGGGTATAATTTTGAACCCTGGCACATTAAATTTTTTACGCCATTTTCGTTTTACTGAAAACAGACCTTGTTGTACAAACGCTGCAACATAGGGATGTATGTGCAGACTAAATTTCTTCACGCCTAGATTTTTCACTAGATATTCAATTTTGCCCTCTAGCGTATCTGTAAATAAAATTGAGGATTTTATTTTTCCTTTTCCTAAACAAGTAGGGCAGTCTTCTCTGGTAGCAATTTCCATTTCTGGTCTCACACGTTGTCGTGTAATTTGCATCAATCCAAATTTACTTAAGGGCAGGATATTATGTCTGGCTCTATCTTTGGCCATAAACTCTTGCATCTTTGCCAAAAGTTTGTTTCGATGATCACCTTGAGACATGTCGATGAAGTCGATAACAATTATTCCTCCCATATCTCTCAATCGTAGTTGCCGTGCTATTTCTTCAGCAGCAGCTATGTTTACCTCAAAGGCACTGTCTTCTTGTCCAAGTGATGATTTGTTGCGATTGCCACTATTTACATCAATAACATGAAGAGCTTCTGTATGCTCAATAATAAGATAAGCGCCATTTTTGAAGGTAACTGTTTTACCAAAGAGAGCTTTTACTTGTTTGGTTACACCAAAATTATCATAAATGGGCTGAGCTCCAGAGTAGAGTTTTACTACTTTCTTGTTGTTTGGAGCAATCAGGCTTATATAATCTGTAACCTCTTTGAACACATCCTTGTTATTGATGTGTATCTGTTCGAATGAGGGATTAAAAATATCTCTCAAAATTGCCACTGTCCTAGCTGTTTCCTCATAAATGATAGAGGGTGCTTTTGCTTTTGGCAATTTGGTTATATTAGTTTCCCAACGTTTTACAAGAACTTTGAGCTCTGCGTCGAGCTCTGCTACTCGTTTCCCCTCGGCGTTTGTACGTACAATTACGCCGTAGTTTTTAGGTTTGATGCTGTGAAGAAGTTGTCTGAGGCGGGCCCGCTCTTCGCGCGATTTTATTTTCTGTGAAACAGAAACTCTATCGGTAAGCGGGATGAGGATTAGAAATCTTCCTGCAAAGGAAATTTCTGATGTCAATCGAGGTCCTTTAGTAGAAATTGGTTCTTTTGCTATTTGGACCAATATTTCTTGACCTACTTTTAGCGTATCGCTAATGCGACCATCCTTTTTAATATCTGGCATCAACTTCATCTTCTGAAGTTGGATGGGTTTCTTCTTCTCTTGAGCAATCTCCTGAAACTTCAAAAACGAGTTAAATTGAATCCCTAAATCTAAATAGTGAAGAAAAGCGTCTTTTTTGTAACCTACATCTACAAATGCAGCGTTTAGTGCGGGCATAAGTTTTTTAACTTTACCCACGTAGACATTTCCTACCGAAAAAGATTCATCTTGTGCTTCTTTTTGTAACTCTACTAACTTTTTGTCTTCGAGTACAGCAATAGAGATCTCATTTGGTTGAACATCTACAACTAGTTCGCTTATCACAATTTTTTGTTTTTAAATTTTCATTAAATATAATTCTAAATATTTCTTCATCGGCCACTATACTTCTCACGAAATATTGTAACCGGATACTACAGAAAGAACAAACCTAGTTGTTTTTATTACGCGTAGGTTTGTTCTTTTGTTTACCATTGAAAGAAAATAGATTAGAAAAAACTACTTCTTGTTTTTATGTCTGTTTTTTCTAAGTCTTTTTTTTCTTTTATGCAGTGACATTTTTTTCCTTTTTCTTTTTTTTCCGCTTGGCATTTATTTGTTCCTTAATTGGTTATTACTAATACTTTACTTTCTTTTTGTTTGTTCCTTTACTTGACTCACAAAGGCTTTTGCAGGCTTAAAAGCTGGTATATTGTGCTCAGGAATTATAATTGTAGTGTTTTTAGAAATGTTGCGAGCTGTTTTTTGTGCTCTTTTCTTTACGATAAAACTTCCAAATCCACGTAGGTATACATTTTCATTGTCAGATAATGATTCTCTTACAACTTCCATAAATGATTCTACTGTTGCTAAAACCGAGGCTTTATCAATCCCTGTATTTTTAGCAATTTCGTTTACGATGTCTGCTTTAGTCATTTTGTATTTTTATAAATAGGTTTATTGTTACTAATTTTTTGGATTGCAAATATATAGCTTTTTTCAATAGATGTAAAATAAAAGGCATTCAATTTTCATTTTTTTCCGTAAATTAGCCGATTATTGTGCTCATTTAGTGTTACTATCGAAATTAAGTGAGTTATATAGTTGTCTCAAACTTATTAGTAAAAAGAGTGAATAGTAGAAATCAAAAAGAAATAAGCAGAATACTCATAGATTGGTATCAAGAAAATATGCGCTCTCTTCCTTGGAGAGAATCTAACGATTCGTATAAAATATGGGTGTCTGAAGTTATATTACAACAAACTAGAGTTGCACAAGGTTTAAATTATTATTTAAAATTTATAGAGAAATTCCCAACAGTGTATGCTTTAGCCAAATCTTCTGAGCAAGAATTGCTGAAATTGTGGCAAGGACTGGGTTATTATTCTAGGGCTCGCAACTTGCATGCTGGTGCAAAAAGTGTTGTATCATTACACAACGGTAAATTGCCCAATATTTATAAAGATATTTTGTCTATAGAAGGTATAGGTGTGTATACGGCTGCTGCAGTTTTGTCAATTGCCTATAATAAGCCTTATGCAGTTGTAGATGGAAATGTTTATAGGGTGCTATCTCGTTTGTTTGCAATAGACACTCCAATAGATGTTTCTGATGGTAAAAAGCAGTTTGCTAAACTAGCAGATAGTTTGCTTGACGAAGATAGACCAGGAATGCATAATCAAGCTGTTATGGAGTTTGGCGCGCTGTGTTGCAGCCCTTCTCAGCCTCTGTGTGAAACATGTCCGTTGGAACACTTGTGCGAAGCCAATTATCTTAATATGCAGTTGGAGTTTCCTGTAAAGAGCAAGAAGGTGAAAGTTAGGAACAGGTTTCTCCACTATTTTTACATGAAAAATCAAGGGCATACTTATTTAAATAAAAGGGTAGGCGACGATATATGGAGAAACATGTACGAATTTCCTTTAATTGAAACTGAAAAAGATATAGACCTATCAGATTTAATGGTAACAGACTCTTTTAAAACAATGTTTAAGGATGCTGAAATAGTCATTCAATCAGAGTCAAACAAAATAAAGCATGTGCTAACTCATCAGCATATTTATGCCAAGTTTTATGTTGTAGAGGTCTTGAAGTCAGACCTTTTCTTAACCAACTCTTATTTGAAAATAAATGAAAGCGACCTATCTTTATATCCAATTTCGAGACTAATACACAGGTATTTAGAAGATAAATAGTGAAGGGTGTTTTTATCTGTATGTAAATAATTGTTTATTTGAAAACTTTTATTACTTTTGTCAGAGACCAATTAACAATTTAAAAATATAGATTATGTCTGTAAACAAAGTAATTCTAGTAGGAAATGTAGGTAGAGATCCTGAAATCAAGTATTTTGATAATGACAGGGCAGTAGCGAACTTTTCATTAGCAACTACTGAGCGTGGATATAGAACATCGGGTGGTATAGATGTTCCAGAAAAAACAGAGTGGCACAACATTACAATTTGGGGTGGACTTGCCAAAGTTGCTGAGCAATATGTAAAGAAAGGTGACCCTCTTTATATTGAAGGGAAAATTAGAACTCGTTCTTATGACGATAAAAACGGAGTTAAAAAATACGCTACAGAAATACATGTAGATAATTTAGAAATGCTAGGTAGAAGATCTGACAGAGGTGCAGGTTCTCAACCATCTGCAGACAATTACCCTGCAAATGCTCCACAACAGCCATCACAACCTCAAATGGATCCATCTTCAGAAGTTGATGATTTACCGTTCTAAATAAAAAAACATATAAAGAGGATGTCATTTTCTAATTTCACAATTAATAGAAAAGATGACATCCTTTTTTTATTCTATAACTAATAATATTTCTCTTGGACCCCGACTCAACAATTAATTTACTCTTAACCGTATCGGTTTCAGCACTTACTGTTACCGATTATATTCTTATTGGGCTTCTTTTGCTGCTCATTCTTATTAATACTTTTGTTTCTAGCTCAGAAGTTGCTTTCTTCTCTTTAGATAGCGACGATATAGATAAATTGAAAAGCAGCTCTACACCAAGTAAAATTCGGTTACTTGAAACCCTTACAGATTCTGACAAGCTATTAGCATCTATTCTCATTGCTTACAATGTAATTAATGTGGCAATAATTACACTGCTTATCTATCTGTCTGCTAAAGTTCCACTCTTTATTGATTCAAAAATAAACCTGCTGTTGCTTTTTGGAGCAATAGCTGTAGTTTTAATTTTAATTATTGAAATTCTACCTAAGCTTTTTGCTTCGCACAACCCCCTCAAGGTTGTACAGCGCAATATAAGAGGCGTTATGCTTATTGATGCTATTGTTTCGCCACTTTCCACCTTTCTTGTTCGCTTCACAAATGTTTTTAGTCAATCATCGGCACGTCGTAAGCACGAGATATCAATGGACGATCTTTCTAAAGCATTAGAGCTAACATCAAATGAAACACCCTACGAGCAACAAGATAAAGATATGCTTGAGGGTATTATTCGATTTCGAGAAAAGGATGTAAGCGATATTCTCATCTCGCGTGCCGATATGTTTGCTTTAAGCAACAATGTTTCGTTTTACGAACTTATTGACTCTGTTAAAGAAGCAGGATTCTCAAGAATACCCATTTATAAAGATAACGAAGACCAAATACAAGGAGTTTTATATGTAAAAGATTTACTGCCACATATTGGTAAGCCCAACGATTTTAAGTGGGGAACGCTTATTCGTTCAGCTTATTTTATTCCAGAAAACAAACATATCGATGAGCTGTTAGAAGAGTTTAGAGCCAACAAAAACCATATGGCTATAGTTGTAGATGAATATGGCGGAACAACGGGCATAGTAACTATGGAAGACATTCTAGAGGAGATTGTAGGCGATATTAGTGATGAGTATGATGTGGAAGAGGAAACATACACCCAACAAGCCGATGGCTCCTATATATTTGATGGTAAAACTCCACTGTCAGATTTCTTGCGAGTTGTAGATATTCCAGAGAAAGAATTCGAAGAAATGTTGGAGGATGTGGATACTATTGCTGGCTTAATTTTAGAGCTCAATGCAACATTCCCCAAACAAAAAGAGATATTCAAATATCAAGGCTATACATTTCAAGCAGAAGAGATGAATAAAAGGCGCATAGTGAAGGTTAGATATATTCCTGCTAAAGAAAACGACCAAGCTAATTGAGTTTCCTATTAAGGAGTGTTGTCTTAAAAAGCTATTATTGTTATTTGAGGGGCCATTTACGTTTCATTAGTGAGGTAATTATTAGAATCTAATTTGTTTTTGATATCTTTGAAGTAAATATAAATTAGATGTTAGTTAGAAATGAAATCATAGAAGAGGGGTGTTTGCTTGGAATTTGGGAAATTACAGAAACCCGCGAACAGCTTTTAGATATGCTCTCTGTTGAGAACCAAGAAAAAGCACATGCATACCTTTCAAATTTAAGATCAAAGAAACGACAACTCGAATGGTTGTCTATACGTGTTGTTTTGCAAACACTTACCAATGATAATAAAACTGTAAAGCACACTTCGCAAGGTCAGCCTTATTTGTCCGATAATTCTTATCAAATAAGTATATCGCACTCAAAAGACTATGCAGTAGTTTTGTTGCATAAACACAAAAAAGTGGGTGTAGATATAGAGAACTACTCTAATAGGGTTCTTAAAATAGAAAAGCGCTTTGTTTCGGATGATGAATATATAGACCCAAAGAATCGCACTGTTCATCTCATACTACACTGGTGCGCCAAAGAAACCCTTTATAAACTGATGGACTCTACAAAAATTATTTTCAAAGAGCACTTGCATGTTTATCCATTTCAAATACAAGACAAAGGTGTTATGAAAGCTTGTGAGTCTCTCTCTCAAGACAATACTGTGTTTGATATCTACTACGAGGTTACTCCAAATTTTGTTATTACTTGGGGTATGGTGTGATACTTCACAGCATTCATATTATTGCTCTGTTTATAAAAACATAATTATAATACGTAATATTATAGGTGATCTGTACTAAACCCTGTTTCTGCATTTAATTGTAAATATTTGTTTAATTTGCGAGAGTGTGTTTTGTTCTCTAAAGTATATAACAATAGTTCGGTAATT
>SMEQ01000261.1_pt1 | contig 16629 bp, 14 predicted proteins | sample 2456281 | NCBI WGS metagenome assembly SMEQ01 (sample SAMN10132596, study PRJNA489261) | soil metagenome | isolation source: day1 antibiotic-loamy sand soil ammended with raw manure from dairy cow... | place: USA | collected 2015-04-01
TGACTATACGTTAATTAACGACTCACTTAATGCGCGGTCCTATAAGATAAAACATCAATGGGAGCCGGGAAGTAGATATAAGCTTTTTATCGATTCGGCTGCCTTTGTGAGTAGCTATGGTATTCACAATAACACAATTGATCAAGTCTTCACTGTTAAAGAGTTGGAGCAATATGGTAATTTACTCTTTGTGTTGACAGGTTTACCTGAAGGTAAGACAGCTTATGTGGAGCTGCTGGATACACAAGATAAACCTTTCAGGAAAAAACGTGTCATAAACAATGAAGCTCTTTTCATGGATTTGAATCCAGGAAAATTATATGCACGACTTTTTATAGATGAAAATAATGATGGAGAGTGGACTATGGGTGATTATGAATTGAAGCGTCAGCCCGAAATAGTCTTTTATAATCCGAATATGTATGAAATTAGGGCTTTTACTAACCATGAAGAGTCATGGGATTTGGATGAAACTCCTTTTAATAAACAGAAACCATTAGAAATTACAAAAAACAAACCTGAAGAAAAAAAGAAACCTCAAAATAGGAATGAAGCTGAAACCCAAAATAGAGGTGCACGTGGGTCATCAAATCCATCGATGAATGTTGGTGGTGCTATACGTCAGCTCGGTAGATAGCTTCTACTATTAAGCTTAAATTATCAAACAAAATTAGCGTTTATATATTATATAATGAGAAATAAAAAAACACATATATCTTTTATTTTATTGTTTACAATTTTTAGTTATGTCTTATCAAGCGGACAGACAAAGATTGAAAACAATGCATTTAATGCTGGAGAGAAGTTGACATACGATCTATATTATAAGTATGGAATTCTAAATATGAAGGGTGGAAGAGCTACTTTAAATACTGATGCAACAATTTATAACGATCAAGAGGCTTACAAGCTATCACTAAATGCGTCAACAGGAGGGTTAATCGGAAATTTCTATAGTATTGAGGATACGCTTACGAGTTATATGGATAAAAACTTAGTGCCACTTCTTTTTGTAAAGGGTGCAGCTGAAGGGAAGGATTACACGCAAGAAAGACAAATCTATAAGTATCAGAATGGAAAGACTATAATTAGAACGATTCGTCACAGAAACGGAGACTTATCTTTTGACGAAAATATTACTACTGACCGTTGTACTTACGATATGATGTCTATCTTAGCGTTTGCTCGCACTTTAGACTATTCCGAAATGCAGCGTGGTGATAATACACAGGTGCAGTTTATAACAGGGAAACGACTAGTGAATATGTATATTAGGTACATGGGAAAAAGCAGCATGAAAGTAAACAATGGTAAAACCTATCCAGCTGTTGAGTTGTCTTTAATGATTTTAGACAAAGCTTTTGTGGACCAAGAAGAGGCAATGAGAGTGTGGATTACAGATGATGAAAATAAACTGCCACTTCAGATTAACTCAAAGTTGAAAATTGGCGAAATGCGCGTTGTATTAAAAGATATATCAGGTAATAGACATCCATTAAATTAATTAAAACATACAACTATGAATAAATACTTCTTTTATGTTTTATTTTTAATTGTTTTCTCTACTTTCTCACACAGCTTGTTTGCACAGCAACAAAACTTTGACGACCAAGCTAAACCTGTTGTTCTCTTTGTAGAGTTTCAATTTGATGTAAAAGATATGGATCTTGCCGTTGAGCTTCTTACAGAGGTGCAAAATCAAACGTATGAAAACGAAGAAGGCTGCATTACGTATGATCTACATTTAAGTGAAGAAAATCCGACAACAATCTATATTTACGAGTGTTACGAAAATAGTGCTGCATTAAAATTACACAATAGTGCATCTTACTTCAAAAGTATTGTAGAAATGAAGTTAGTGCCAATAATTAAAACAGAGAAGATTCTAACACTTCACCCCATAAATGATATGGGAATTGAGATGGAATAATCTTTAATCGGCAGATAATATCTAACTGCTTTTAAATAGCTCTTAGTTAATAATGTGCAACATTTGATCAGAGTGTTGCTTTTTTTATGCAAAGATAAATAGATGAAATAATCAAGTTTGTGAGCTAAGGACGAATATCAAGGAAGTTTAATAAAACGCATTATCAAAGCTTAAAGAAAGACGCTGATTAAAGAAATATTTCTTTTATTCGAATCAAGTTCAATAAAAAACAATAACTTTGTAAGAATTACAAAATAGATAAACAAACAAATAACCCTATTATGCTTAACCCTTCCGTTACCAATTGGAATATACCCGAACCTGCGTTAAGAAGATTACCGTGGTATTTGGCATATATTAAATTGCTTAAAAAGAAAGGGCAAACACATGTTTCTTCGACCCAGATAGCTAAAAAGATTAATGTTTCCTCCACACAGATTGCAAAAGATTTATCATATGTAAATGTAAGCGGAAAAACCCGTGTGGGATATGAAATAGCTGTGCTTATTGAAGTACTAGAAAAATTCTTAGGGTTTACTTCTCAACATAGAGCTGTAGTTTTGGGTGTAGGTAATTTAGGAGGCGCCCTATTAAGCGACTCAGGATTGGAACAATATGGATTAAAGATATTTGCAGGATTTGATGTTAATGAACATATCATTGGAACAAAAATAAAAGATATCCCAATATATGATATAGCTGAATTTGCGAAACAGAAGAAAAAGCTGAATGCTGATATAGGGATACTAACTGTCCCTCCTGAAAATGCACAAGAAATAGCAGATTTTTTAATACTAAATGGAATTCGTGCAATTTGGAACTTTACTCCATTTAGGATAAGAGTTCCGGAACATATTGTTTTACAAAACACATCTTTGTACGCACATTTAGCAGTGATGTTTAACAGACTTTCTGTGAGTTCTTCATCAAAAGACATTAAATAACTAGCTAACACTTATCGCATAAAACTGATTCCTATTATGAAGATATTGGCAGTAGGACTCAACTATGAGTCACACAATCAAGAAATGAAAAGAACATTTGAAAGCAAAGAACCAGTTATTTTCATGAAACCAGAGTCGGCACAACTCAAAGATGGTAAACCTTTCTTCATTCCTGACTTTTCAAAAGAAGTGCATTATGAAACAGAGATTGTGGTGAAAATAAATCGCTTGGGCAAATGCATTGAAGAAAGGTTTGCTCATCGATACTATGATGAGATAACTGTTGGTATAGATTTTACTGCGCGTGATATTCAACGAGACCTCAAGCAACAAGGTTTGCCTTGGGAGGTATCGAAAGCTTTTGATAACTCAGCAGCCATAGGAAGATTTATTTCTAAAAATGAATTTCAAGATATTCAAAATATCAATTTCCATTTAGATATTGATTCAAAAATTGTTCAAAAAGGCAATACAAGCGATATGATTTATTCAATTGATAAGATTGTTGCTCATGTTAGCCAGTATTTTACATTAAAGATAGGCGATCTTATATTTACTGGAACACCAGAAGGGGTTGGGCCAGTTCAGGTTGACAACCATCTCACAGGTTATATCGAGAATCATAGGCTATTAGAGTTCAATGTAAAGTGATGCATTATTTGAATACTTTAAATTGCAGGCACTAGCAAGCATTCCTTTATAATATCAGTCTGAAACTATATCTTAAATAATTATCGCTATTTAGTTTACCTAAGGAATAAAAAATTATGAATATACGAGTAGGATTTGGATATGACATGCACTCACTTCAAGAAGATAGGGAACTATGGATAGGTGGAGTGAAAATTGATTATCACAAAGGATTATATGGTCACTCAGATGCTGATGTGCTAATTCATGCTATTTGTGATGCACTATTGGGTGCAGCGAATCTGAGAGATATCGGTTATAACTTCCCTGATAATGCAAATGAGTTTAAAGACATAGACAGTAAAGTACTGCTTGGGCGAACTGTCAATTTACTGCATCAAAAAGAATACACCATTGGAAATATAGATGCAACGATTTGTGCCGAAGAACCAAGACTAAATCCTTATATACCACAAATACAAAGAGCATTATCTAGAATCCTTCGTATTCATGTAGACAATGTATCAGTTAAAGCAACAACATCTGAAAGGATGGGATTTGTTGGTCGAGGAGAAGGCATCACCGCTTATGCGGTTGTGTTAATACAGAAACAATAACAATCAAACATATATATTTGTGAGGTTTATTTTTAATCTATTTCGTTTAATCCAGCGAATACGACATGCATATGGCTTTAGTGTGCACTCGCCGTTTGCTTTTGATTTAATCCTAAATATTATAAGGTCTCAATACAGTTTTTATATTTATGAAGAAAACCGGAGAGAGATAGAGAAGATTGGTTTAATGAAAGAGACAGATTTCAAATATGCAGAATTGCTTTTTAGACTTCTAAATAAGTTTAAAGCTAAAGATATCCTCGAAATTGGTTCGGGGTTTGGAATAAATACTTTATATATAGGAGCTCACTCTAAACAAACATCCGTTCATTGTGTAGAAATAGATAGAGTAAAACGAAATATCTCCCAACAATTGTTTGTAAACAAAATAAGGAATATAATGTTTATTGATTTACCGATTAATGAAAACAGTTTTTTTGACGCAGTAATTTGGGATTTAAAATTATTTCCTACAAAGTCGGATGAAATATTAAGTGTAATTGAAAAAAAGATCAAAAACGGGGGATTCATTGTTCTAAGGGGTATAAACACGAGTAATAGCGAGAGACAAATATGGCAGAAGGTGCGTAAGCTTGACAGACTAACAATGAGTTTTGATTTAGGAACAATTGGGATAGGTTTTTTAAAACCATCATTACCCAAGTTAAACTATGATGTGTTCTTCTAATCAAACTATTGAAAGGAAAAATCCTGTAATCGCGAGAGTCTTAAATATATAAAAATAGAAAACAAAAATGAAGAAGAGCTCTATATACACCAAAACAGGTGATAAAGGTAAAACATCGCTCGTAGGAGGTAAGCGTGTTCCTAAAACTCATATTAGATTGGATGCCTATGGGACAGTTGATGAGTTGAATAGCTTTGTTGGTTTGTTGGTTTGCGAAATAGAAGACATCGAATTAAAAGAATTCCTATTATATATTCAGAACAAACTGTTTGTTGTAGGATCTTATTTAGCCACAGAAACTGAGGCTCACAGTCCAACATCTGCACAAATAATTACTGATAAAGATATCGAAGCCTTGGAGACAATTATGGACAATATGGATGCCCAATTGCCCAAGCTCACTCGATTCATCCTTCCTGGAGGAAGTGAATCAGCAGCACGAGCACATATCTGCCGCACAATTTGCCGAAGAGCAGAGAGGAATGTCTATAAGGTGGCTGATGAATTTCCAATTGATGAGATGATTTTGATATTTTTAAATCGATTATCAGACTTCTTCTTTCTTGCAGCACGTACAGAGAGCCAGAAAGCAGGAAAAGAGATGTATTGGGAACAAAAATAAGGCATTATTGAATATTATTGTTACATTTGCGAAAAATAAAGAATTAAATAAATTTTGAAAAGAAAGGAAGATTTAAAATGTATTGGACACTAGAATTAGCTTCTAATTTAGAAGATGCGCCTTGGCCAGCTGCTAAAGATGAACTTATTGACTTCGCCCTTCGTTCAGGCGCACCGATGGAAGTAGTTGAAAACTTACAAGAAATAGAAGACGAGGGAGAAATATTTGAATCAATTGAAGATATATGGCCTGATTATCCGAGTAAAGAAGATTTCTTCTTTAATGAGGATGAGTATTAAAGACTCTTCCAAAATGTGTATTACTCAAAAGCATTAGTTTGCTCAAAGGAGTATATGTATTGAGCCCTCTGATTATAAATCAAAGGGCTTTTTGTTTTTGATTATTAAACTATTATAATAAGAGACTTTAAAAGTATCCCTAATTACACTCCAAAATTGAACAGAGTTACAATCTATTTGTTGATAAACAGACATTGAATTAACTAAAGAGAATTAAGTAATTAAATAACAACTCAAAACTTCTTTTAATTGTTAGAAATTCGCTTAAGCAGGGAGATCATTTAACTGATTGACAGTTACTTACTATATATAATAATGTATCTTTGTTATATTCAACAGCAATTATAAAAATGTAACTTGTTTTGATAACACAGGAATAACAAATAACCTAAAAACAAATAGTATATGTTCGATTTAATGATAATTGGCGGAGGTCCTGCCGGTTACGTGGCCGCGGAACGCGCTGGTAACAAAGGGATGAAAGTTGTTTTATTTGAAAAGAAGAAAATGGGCGGTGTTTGTCTCAATGAAGGTTGTATCCCTACTAAAGCACTTCTTTATAGTGCTAAAATGTATGAACACGCCATGGAAGGTGACAAGTTCGGAATAATTGCCGATAATGTTAGCTTCGATTACGGCAAAATGGTTGCACGTAAAAATAAACTAGTTCGAAAGTTAGTTGGGGGAGTTAACATGAAGATGAAAGTCAATAAAGTCACTGTAGTTGAAGGCGAGGCTGTACTTCAAAAGCGGAGTAATGATGGAATAGAAGTAACTTGCAATGGCGAAAAATATACTGGTAAAAATGTTCTGATTTGCACAGGTTCAGAATCTTCTGTACCACCCATACCTGGATTAGAAGATGCAAAGGATGTAATAGTTACAAATCGCGAGATTCTTGAGATGAAAGAACGTCCAGAATCTTTGGTTGTAATTGGTGGAGGAGTTATTGGAATGGAGTTCGCATGCTTTTATCAAGGATTAGGAACCAAAGTAACAGTTATTGAAATGCTTCCTGAGATATTAGGCGGAGTAGATGGAGAAATATCTGCAATGGTGCGCAAGCTATTTGAGAAAAAAGGAATCGAATTTCATATGAATGCGAAGGTAACTAAGGTGGATGGAAATAAAGTTACTTTTGAAAAAAATGATAAGACCGAAACTGTTGAAGGTGAAAAGATACTATTGAGCGTTGGTCGTCGTCCTGTAACAAAAGGATTTGGCTTGGAGAATTTAAATATTGAGTTAGACCGTGGTGGTATAAAGGTAGATGAGAAGATGCGTACGAACGTTCCTAATGTGTATGCAGCTGGTGATGTTACGGGCTTTTCACTATTGGCTCATACAGCCAGTCGCGAAGGTGAAGTTGTTGTAAACAATCTTACAGGTCGCAGCGATATAATGCGCTACAATGCTATCCCAGGTGTTGTTTATATAAATCCTGAAGTTGCTGGTGTTGGCGAAACCGAAGAAACTGCTAAAGAAAAAGGTATTTCATATAAAGTAGCCAAGCTGCCCATGACTTATGCTGGACGTTTCTCTATCGAAAACGAAAACTTCAATGGTCTATGTAAAATATTAATTGGAGAAAAATACGAAGAGGTTATTGGTGTTCACATGTTGGGTAATCCAAGTAGTGAAATGATTTACGGAGCATGTTTGGCTATAGAGCAAGAAATGACTTTGGAAGAGATGAAAGAGGTTGTATTTCCTCATCCAACAGTTAGCGAGATATTCAAGGAGGTAATATTTAGTGAGTTTAAGTAACAGAAGCCTTTAATGAGAACTCTGTTTTAAAAAACTAACAAAAGCAACCAAGGTGTAATAAAAGTGTAGCTCTGAAAGATGAGGTACACTTTTTTTATGTGATTCTTTTTATTATTAGAAAAAGCTATGAGCAAAAAGATGATCGTACATACGCAAATGCGATTCTAGTTATACTAAATCAAATTTCGAGAGACGCAATATGTTGTCGGAAGTCATCGTGAATTGTTATTTTTACTATATCATTGCGTTAAAACTGTGCATTATGGTACTTATTGTGTAATAAAAGAATCAAAAAGACATATTAATTCCGGATTTATTCCTATTTTTACAACCTCTAATAGAAATAATATAAATACTTTTGCTGTTTCTATAAGATTGTCCGCACTCTTAAATAGTTATAGCAAATAAAAGTAACATACTCATAAACCTAAAGTACATAACAATATAGATTTTTTCAAATGAATGATTTATCAAACAGATTAATGTCACTTTCAGAATCGGAAACGTTGGTGATGTCTCAAAAAAGTGCTGAATTAAAAGCGCAAGGAGTAGACGTGATCAACTTAAGTGTTGGTGAACCTGATTTTTCAACGCCCGAACATATTAAAGAAGCTGCTAAAAAAGCAATTGATGACAACTTCTCTTTCTATTCTCCAGTAACTGGTTTTTTAGATTTAAGAAAAGCCATTTGTGATAAGCTTAAGAAAGAAAACAACTTAACTTATGCTCCTGATCAAATTGTTTGTTCCAATGGAGCCAAACAAGCGATATGCAATGTGATTTTGGCAATTATAAACAAAGGGGATGAGGTAATAATACCCGCTCCTTACTGGGTAAGCTATCCTGAAATGGTTAAATTGGCTGAGGGTGCACCAGTGGTGATAAGTGCGGGTATCGATCAAGACTTTAAAGTAACAGCAGCACAACTTGAAGATGCGATTACTCCCAAAACTAAAGCTGTTGTTCTGTGCTCACCGTCAAATCCCACAGGCAGTGTTTATAGTCAGTCAGAATTGAAGGCATTGGCAGATGTTTTGTCTAATCATCCTAACGTTTATGTTATTTCAGACGAAATATATGAGCATATCAACTATGTGGGAAAGCATGAAAGCATTGCTCAGTTTGAAGAGTTGATGAATCAAATGATAATTGTAAATGGTGTATCCAAATGTTATGCCATGACTGGATGGAGAATTGGTTGGATAGCTGCACCAAAGGCAATTGCGTCAGCTTGCTCTAAGCTGCAAGGACAGTATACAAGCGGTCCCTGTTCTATTTCTCAAAAAGCATCTCTAGAAGCATATGTAGGAAGTCAAGATGATGTAGAAATAATGCGTCAGGCATTTGAAAGAAGAAAAAAGTTAACATTCGACTTATTGTCTGGAATTAATGGATTAAAAGTAAATGATCCACAAGGTGCATTCTATCTTTTTCCTCAATGTAGTTCATTCTTTGGCAAATCATACAACGGTCGTATAATAAAAGATTCAGCAGATATGGCTATCTATTTATTGGAAGAGGGTCATGTTGCCTGCGTTGCAGGAACTGCTTTTGGAGCACCCAAAAATATTCGCTTATCCTATGCTACTTCTGATGAGAATTTAGTGAAAGCTGTGGAAAGAATAAAAGGAGCACTGGAGAAATTGACTTAATAGATAATTATTTAATGATTAAAAGCGAAAGACAATAGAGTGGTTTGAAACTCTCTGTCTTTCGCTTTTTTATTTACATATCCTCAGCAGACTTCAAATTTCACTCGATAACGAGTATCATTAAACTGTGCTAATGCCTGCGTAGATGTAAGAAAGCACCTATTCATCAGACTCACTGAAGAATAGATGCTCTTAATGAAAAGACATTTTCAGTTTTTTTAAAAAGAAAAATCTATACCTGCTGCAAAAACCTTATTGGTTCGGCTGAATACATCACTACCGGCAACACCTGTACCGTTATAATTAGCTGAGCTTTTATCGTAATCAGTATAGCTCGTGAAGAAGTATCCTATGTTAAGTTGTATATTCTTTGAAAGATTTACTGCGCCACCAAATCCAAGTGAATAAGAGTTTACAGAAAAACTAAGATCCGATTGGAAGTTATCACCCAATCCATAACGAGTAATTTGTCCACCCATACTTACTAAGAACGTTGGGTTGATGTGATATTCAATACCAGCTAAGTATTCGTTGGTGTTTCCAGATAAATGCTTTTGTTTGTTATTGGCCATTGAGGCATCTTTATCGAAAAAATGATGATAGCCAATACTAGCAATTAAACTTGGGAGGATATCGTATGACGCACCAATAGTAAACAATGCGGGAGCGTCGTGAGCAGTGTTTACACCATCTCTAAACATACCAGTATCATCTACCGTAGTTTTGTTTTCAACATCCAATCCTGTTTTGAATTCGTATTTTGCTCCTATGTTAAGGCCTTCATGTGAAAAATGAACACCTACAATTGGAGCAACTCCCCAACCTGATTGCTTACTTTCTAAGTGCGCTCCTTCACCTGCTATCTTAGAGGGTAGTTTCAGTCTGTCTTTTGATTCCTGTGGAATATCTTGGGTGCTATTTATTAAGTTGAAAATAGGAGTTGGATCCATTGATCCACTAAAATCTGGAAAGCCTACTGCTGAAAGTCCTTTGGCATCTACATCCAACATCAAATTAGTTAGATGACCTTCGTATTCATTATGAACAATGCTCAAGCGAAAACCACCATATACCGAGAACATGTCATTGATTTGATATGCACCACCTAATTGAGCCCCAAAGATATAGTTAACTCCATGCATGTATTGATTCAATGAGTAGCCTTTCGATGTGAGTGATGCACCTGGAATTGCGTTTGCCAATCCTAATCCAAATTGGTTTACTAAAGGTGGAAGCATCGAAATTTGTGATTCGAATGAGGGTAAACCGTCATTGAATGTAGCCTTTCCGCCACCACCTGTCACTGCAAGATTTCCAGACAAAGCCCATTTACCTTTTCTATATACACCTTGCAAACTGGGTACTAAAGGAGCAGATGCTTTACCAATAAATTCTTTTGAGCCTGTACCTGTCATAGGTGCAAATGAAGAAGTGATAATGCGTTCTTGAAAAACACTTTGATTGCTAAATGAAAAGTGAAACCCTTCATCCAACTTGATAGTTCCTGCTGGATTATAATATGCTGCATCTGCATTTGTTGAAGCTTCCAATGCCATAACACGAGCGAATCGTGCGCTTAGGTTGGTATTAGTTAATATACCTCCTGCAAAGACTGCCGTTGAGGTAAATATTAGAGCTATTGTTAGTGTTAAATAGTTTTTTAGCCTAGTAAAATCCTTCATTATTATTATTTTTAATTATTACGTTGCACAACATGATGTTGCACACATTTATAAATAGTGCGCAAAGATAATTGTTTTACATAGATAATAGAGGATTCACTCACCTTTTTAATACGAACGAGACAATATTAACATCTTATTTCTTAAACCTCAACAATCTCAACGCATTAAAAACCACCACCAAGGTAGAGCCTTCATGAATAACTACAGCAACTCCCATGTTTGCCAATCCCATGATGGTAGCAGGAATGAGTAGAACTACTACACCAAGACTAATCCAGATGTTTTGTTTGATAATACTTCGGGTTTTGCGGCTCAATCCAATTGCAAATGGAAGAGTGTCCAGCTTGTTTCCCATTAAAGCAATATCTGCAGTTTCCAATGCTACATCGGAACTGGCTGCTCCCATAGCAATACCTACAGTACTGTGTGCCATTGCAGGTGCATCGTTTACTCCATCGCCGATCATTGCAACTTTAGATTCGTTTTCTTTGAGCTTACGTATTGCATCTACTTTTTCTTCTGGCAATAGTCCACCCCATGCATCAGTTATGCCAATTTCTTTTGCCACAGCATCGGCTACTTTCTGATTATCGCCTGTAAGCATAATCATTCTTTTAATTCCGATTTTCTTTAACTTCTCTAAAGTTTCTTTGGCTTCGGGTCGAGGAGTATCCATCAATGCAAGGATTCCTATATATGCATCATTCTGGCGTATCAACATAGTGGTGTTCCCTTCTTGTTCTAGCGATTGTACCTGTTCTTGGATTGATGGTGAGGGTTTATTGTCATCAAGGTTTTCATAGAGTTCCAAGTTGCCAATGAATATTTTGTCTTGTGCTAACGTTGCTTTAACGCCTTTCCCTAACACAGCTTCTAAGTCTGTTGCCTCTGTAATATTTTCATCGTTCAGTCGTTCTTTTCCATACCTAACAATGGCCTTTGCCAATGGATGGTCGCTCAAGCTTTCAACTGCAACTGCAATTTTCAACAACTCTTGTTCGTCCTGATTGTCCAATGCTAATACATGAGTAAGTTTTGGTTTCCCCTCTGTGAGTGTACCCGTTTTATCGAATGCCAAAGCAGTCAATATTCCTAGATCTTCCAATGGCCTTCCTCCTTTTATAACCACCCCACCCTTTGCAGCTCTTGCCACACCACTAAGCACAGCACTCGGAGTAGATATGGCCAATGCGCAAGGACTAGCCGCAACTAATACTGTCATTGCTCGATAGAAACTGTCGCCAAAGGTTTCATTAATAATTAGAAAAGCTCCCAGCAGTAAAACCACCAATCCTAAAACGGACGGCACAAAGTATCGCTCAAACTTATCTGTGAATCGTTGTGAAGGTGATTTGTGTGTTTGTGCTTCATTTACCAACTTTATGAGTCTTGATAGGGTAGAATCTTTGGTTTCTTTAATCACTTGTACTTCTAGCGAGCCATTTCCATTAATTGTCCCAGCATACACCCTGTTTTCACTCTGTATATTGTCTTCTTTTGAATAATCAATCTCAATATTTGTCACTGCTTGCTTGTCTACAGGAATACTCTCACCCGTGATTGATGATTGATCAACACTGCTTTGTCCAAGAGTAACAACGCCGTCCACTGGAACTTTACTATTAGGACGCACTACAATGATATCGCCTACAATTACTTCTTCAATATCAATCTCTTCGGTTTTTCCATTTGTTTTTCGTAGTGCTGTTTTAGGAGCCAGCTCTGCCAATCCTTCAATTGATTTTCGGGCTTTGTTCATGGCGTAATGCTCCAATGCATGTCCTAGGCTAAATAGGAACAAAAGCAATGCACCTTCCACCCATTTTCCTAAAATTGCTGCGCCAATAGCTGCTACTAACATCAGGAAATCGACCTGAAAACCTCCTTTTGATAGACTTTCTACAGCCTCCTTTGTAGTAAAATATCCGCCAAAAAAATAGGACCCGCCATAAAGGAACAGAATTACCCAATGCGGTATTATATTATTAATGAAAGACAGTCCAAAACCAATTACCAATAGTACACCTGATATAATTGAAAAGATTAATTCTGTGTTTTGACCAAATATACCACTATGGCTATGTTCATGCTCATGTTCATGTTTTTTCTCTGTAGTAGTATCTATTAACGTCTCTTTCTCAATATGTTGTAAGTATCTCTCTACACTTACGTTTTTGTCAGGAATCCAAAGACCTTCTTTTTGAAGTGTGTCAAGTATTTTCTTGTCGTCAAGTAAAGCTCTGTCAAACTCAGTTCTAACCATGCCAGTAGCAGACACTGACACCTCAATCATACCTTCAACGCTCCTTAAAACAAGTTCTACAGTTCTTGCTTGTCGTGTGTGTCTTATACCTTTTACTTCAATGAGGCTGTGTCCAATTTTCTCAGTAATGGAAGAACCCACTTGTTTTGCAAGTGTTCGAATGCGACTGATAGATATTTGTGAAGGGTTGTAATGAAAGCATAGCTGCGGAACGCCATTCTCTCTTGGATCAGATACATGAACATCTTCAACGCCTTTCTCTTCACGCAGCACTTTGATAAACTCTTGTACGCAATTGTCCTTATCATCAGGTACGCCTGGTAATATCTGTGGTATATCAATTTGTAGCTTCTTCATATCTATTGTTTTATCAGTCTCTCAAAGTTTAAAAATAATGATGTTTGTCGTTGACAAATATACAATTATTATTAAGCAATAGTTTATTATGGCTTAATATGTATTGAGTCTAAATAGCATTTCAAACATTCTTATTGCCTCTTTAAAAACAGAATCAAATATGCATTTTTTATGTTACCATTCTCCTAAAATATCTTTGAGCAAAGACAATGCATATTGAACAACATCCTGCTTTAGTTGAAAAACTAATAGTTCGTCTCTTTCTGTGTCCAGTCTTTGCTTAAATAGGAGCTGGTTGGCACTTTGGCCAAGTAAAAGATACACTCTTATCTCTATTCTTTCATTTCCTGTCACTATTTCAGCCAAGCATATTCTTTTTTCCACAGTTCACGCTCAGTGTTTAGAACAACGTATTGCTTTTTCGTCCCATTCAGGTGGGTGTTTATGTAACTTTATTAAAATTCGAAGCCAATCATCGAGATTATAGGATACGTAATATGCTTTTTGTCGTCTTTCATTGCGATGGAATATATCCTTTATAGCTTTTCGTAAAGTTCAATAGCTATGTTTATTTACGAATATTGAACATTGAGTTCAGTTATAACTATGAACCTATACGAAAAGCAAAATTCTATGCCAATTATAACGATGAAAACCAACGAATTTTTAAAATTGATGTTAATCAGCACGATGAATAACGTCGAATTTCAATAGTTGAGTTTATTTTTACGCCTAAACGACTCAAGTTCAAACTACTTTCATTATCTTTGTTACTGTTACAGAGCGAAAAAACAATCAGAGGACATACAAACGATATGTTTTGCTTGCAATACAAACTATTTTAATACAGATAGCACCATGTTCACACCAATTCAAAAGATTCCGTTGACAAAACTGTTGACGTTGAGCCACAATAAATTATTAAACGATGTGATTAACACCCTGAAGAAGTTCGATTTAGATGCAATGCGTTTAAAAGACTCACTGGATATGCTAATGCAATTGAAACCTCAATTGAAAAAGCTGGAAGTATCGCACGGCAAGCATCCTTTGACCAAAGAGATGAAGGTGAAAGAGGAGAGAAGACTAAAGCTTTGCGGTATTATTTCAACTAAGATGCAATTGCACATGAGGGCTGATGCAGTAGGTGAACGAAAAGCAGTCAAGCTTACTCAACACATTGTAAATCGTTTTATTGTGGGGATAAGAAAGAATAATCAAGATGTGATCTCAGAGCTAATTATACGGTTTTTTCGACAGATTGACGAGGAAAAAGAGTTGCAAGAAGCATTTGCTGAACTGGGTTTTCAAACGTATTTAGACGAACTGCGCGATGTAAATGTGACGCATTGGAATATGTTTATGGAAAGAAATAGATCTGTTTCTAAACGAATCAAATGGGAGGACAAGCTTATTGTTAAAAAGAATTGTCAAGCGGTGCTTCGCAATGTATTCGACACTATCGAATTGAAGCAAATGCTGTACCCTGACATCGATTACAATCATTTGATAGATTTGTTGAATGGTATTTTGGTTCGTTTCAATAAAAATATAAATACACGAGAAACGTACAATAAAAAACGCGCAGAGCAGACGGAACAACAAGTACACATATTGAGCGTGGATGGAAAAGAGACTGGCTCTGTTGTTATCGATGAAAAACCAAAGAAGAAGAAGAAAGTAAAGCAAACTACAGAGAAAGTACCTAAGAAGAAGCCCAATACACCTCATTTAAAGGAGAGTAAAACCCAAAAACAAGAGAGTGAGGTAAGCGGGTTACTGAATATACTCAAGTTGCCACCTGGTCCAAAAATATAAGTAGTATTAACCTGACATACTAAAGATTTATTTCTATAAGAAAATAGGTTCAAGACAGGAATGAAAATCTGATTTTCACTCCCCGTTCCATTTATCCCCTTAATCATGGCGATGAGATAATTAATTTTTGTTGCTTTATCTCAATCAAATAAAAAGCTTTGCAAATCACAAAACATTCAGACTGTCAGTGATGTTGCACATTTAAAATTGTCAAGTTTTTTGTGTAAGTTTGTAGATTGATTTTTCACGATAAACAAGAAAATAGTTACTTTCTTTATTCTTTCAAAGAAATGAGAGAAAGACTCTTTCAAGAGTAAATTCAAACTGAACCTAAATGAGCAATCCTAAAATAATAGATATAAAAGGCGCACGTGTAAACAACCTCAAAAATGTTGATGTACAAATACCACGCAATACATTCACTGTAATTACTGGTCTTTCGGGATCAGGTAAATCATCATTAGCGTTTGATACACTTTATGCAGAGGGTCAAAGAAGGTATGTTGAAAGCCTGTCCGTGTATGCTCGCCAATTTTTGGGGCGTATGCACAAGCCAGAGTGTGATTACATTAAAGGCATTCCGCCTGCCATCGCTATTGAACAAAAGGTGAACACGCGCAATCCACGTTCTACAGTGGGTACATCAACCGAGATTTACGATTATCTTCGATTGTTGTTTGCACGTATCGGAAAAACAATCTCTCCTGTAACGGGCAATGAAATAAAGAAACACTCGGTGGGAGATGTTGTGAACAACATGAAAAGCTACCCTGAAGGTACACGCCTTGCTGTTTTGACATATATACAACTGCGAAGTGAGCGCGATTTGCGTGAGCAGTTGGAGGTGCTTCAAAAAGAAGGTTATACACGTGTAGAGTTCAAAAATGAATTTTATAGAATTGATGAGTTTCTAACACGTGACACACTGCCAGAAAAAGATGAGGTACTATTAGTTATAGATAGATTATCAGCTGGTGCTGACAAGAATACAATAAGTCGTTTTTCTGATTCTATTGAAACTGCTTTTTTGGAAGGCAATGGTGAATGTATCACTATGTATTGGACAGACAAAGGAACAGAGAAAGTCTTATTTTCAAATAGATTTGAAGCAGACGGAATTGTTTTTGAAGAGCCATCCGACTTAATGTTCAGTTTCAATAGCCCTGTTGGGGCTTGTCCCAAATGTGAGGGTTTTGGTATGGTGATGGGAATTGACGAAAACCTGGTGATACCTGACAAAAGTTTATCAGTATATGAGGGAGCAGTAGCCTGCTGGAAAGGCGAAAAGATGGGTGAATGGCGAAAAGAGTTTGTTGATAAAGTATGGAAATACGACTTCCCAATTCATAGGGCCTAC
>SMEQ01000262.1_pt1 | contig 16615 bp, 12 predicted proteins | sample 2456281 | NCBI WGS metagenome assembly SMEQ01 (sample SAMN10132596, study PRJNA489261) | soil metagenome | isolation source: day1 antibiotic-loamy sand soil ammended with raw manure from dairy cow... | place: USA | collected 2015-04-01
GCGGGATGGAGCAGTTTGGTAGCTCGTCGGGCTCATAACCCGAAGGTCGTAGGTTCAAATCCTGCTCCCGCAACCAGATTAAAAAGCCTTAACTTTCAACGAGTTAAGGCTTTTTTTATGCCTGTAATTCCGTGCTTGAAAACTGCCTAAAAAGGCTCTGTGACACTTTTGTGCCCAAACCGTGCCCTGTGCGTGCCCATTTTGAAATTCCAAGTTTTTAGATACGCTCGATTTTGACCGTATGGACTTCCCCTAAATAAATTTGACTTCACGCCGACCTCAATAGCTGCACGCTAAGTGTTTAAGGTAAGCTGAGCTATGTGGGCTACTGTGGGTAACAGTTCAGCCGCTGAACTCTTTGCGCAAGATCAACGTGATCGAATAATAAATCCACAACTGCCGCGAGTCGCAATAACTTTTATTGGGACAATCTCTAAGTTCTATATTCACATTCATTAAACTGTCATCTAATCCCCTTAGTATTCAACCCATCGGATGGCGCAGGCTTCCGTGCTGGCACACCAGTGTCAGTTCAGTTGGGTGAATCAATCGGAGATATTCATGACCGTGAAAATAAAAGCACTGGCGACAGCCATCAGTCTTTGTACTGCATTTGCAACATTTTCTGCGACCGCAGCAGTGGATGCCGCGCTGCCAGACTACGAGCGTGCCAGTGGTATTTCAGGCAACTTGACCAGTATTGGTTCCGACACACTGGCGAACCTGATGACACTCTGGGCACAAGAATTTAAAAAGAACTACCCCAATGTGAACATTCAGATCCAAGCAGCAGGCTCTTCGACCGCACCGCCAGCACTGGCAGAAGGCACAGCCAATATGGGCCCCATGTCGCGGATGATGAAAGACAGCGAAATTCAAGCCTTTGAAGAACGTCACGGTTACCGCCCCACTGCGGTCCCTGTTGCGATTGATGCGCTGGCCGTCTATGTGCATAAAGACAATCCCATTGAAGGGCTGACGATTGAGCAAGTGGATGCGATTTTCTCTTCCACGCGCCGCTGCAGCACCGCCGCAGATGTCACCCGCTGGGGCGATTTGGGCTTAACCGATGCATGGGCTGATCGTCCGATTCAGCTTTATGGCCGCAACTCAGTGTCCGGCACCTACGGTTACTTTAAAGACAATGCCCTGTGTAAAGGTGACTTTAAAAATAACGTGAATGAACAGCCAGGTTCGGCTTCAGTGGTGCAATCGGTATCCTCCTCACTGAATGCCATTGGTTATTCTGGGATTGGCTACCGCACCTCATCCGTACGGGCAGTGCCCTTAGCAGCTAAAGCCGGCCAGCCGTTTATCGAAGCCACTCCAGAGCAAGCCGCATCGGGCGATTTCCCTCTCGCGCGCTACCTCTATGTGTATGTGAATAAGCGCCCTAACCAAACCTTAGCGCCGCTCGACCGTGAGTTTGTAAAACTGATGCTCTCCAAGCAAGGTCAGGAAGTTGTCAATCGCGACGGTTATGTGCCCTTGCCAGCCACAGTGGTTACAAAACTGCATACAGATCTCGAGCTTTAAGCGCTGCATTTACAGATCTACAAAAGGGGCTTCGGCCCCTTTTTCTATTTGTCATTTAACTGTCACACAAACGTCTTAAAGTACCTCTAACGTTTCGTTCAAGGGTCAGGCAATGCAGGATATATCGTCGCTATTAGAGCAGGAACTGAACAGTCCGCGCATGCGTACTCGTCGTAAATTGCGCGCATGGAAAGATCGGCTGGCACGGCGAGCCATTGCGCTGGGCGGTTTAAGTGTGATTGCCGCGATCACGCTGATTTTCTTTTATCTGCTCTATGAAGTGATGCCGCTGTTTAAAAGCGCCACTATTCAACATGAAAGCAGCTTTGCATTGCAGGAGCCCGCGCGCTCGAGCAACATTCTGACCTTGTTCACCGAAGAGCAGAATGAAATTGCCGCACTCCTGACGGAGAACGGTAAGTTACTCTTTATCAATGCACACAATGGGCAGCCGCTGTCTGAGCAGCAGCTGCCCTTGCACGATGCGGCAATCACTAGTCTAAGAGTCAAAACACCGGGCGATGACACGCTGTTGCTCGGTCTGAGCAATGGTCAAGCCATCGCTATTGATACCACTTTTAAAGTTGAATTTGATCCTGAAGGGCAACGCTTAGGGGTCAAACCCCGTGTCACTCAGCTGTTTAACGGCCAAGCGCTGCAACTGGATCCCCAGCAACGACCGCTTAAGTATATTACTCAGCAAAGATCACCCGAGGGCATGTTGCTTGCCGGCCTTGTCGATGAGGGTCAGATTGTCATGACCTTGCTCAGCCAGCGCACCAACTTTATCAGTGGCGAAGTGCAGGAATCTCTGCAGCCCATCGACTTTCCCAGCAGCACGGCTTATCAGCGTTTGCTGATTGCGCCCGACCACCATTATATTTTTGCGCTGCGCAACAGTGGTCGTCTCGATGTGTATGACTCGCGTAATCTTGACAATATTCAGCTCTCACACACCGTACCATTAGTGGAGCCAGGACAAGAGGTCACGCAGATGATCTTCCAACTGGCGCAGCAATCATTACTTGTCGGTGACTCACAAGGACAGATCACTCAGTTCTTTATGGTGCGCGATGAGCATAACCTGCAGCAGTTGACTAAAATCCGCACCTTAAAATTAGGTGATGCGCCGATTCAAGTACTGGAAGCCGAACAACGTCGCAAAGGTTTTATGGCGATTGATAACACCGGCCGCGTGGGCATCTTTAATACCACCGCAGAAAAGACCGCCATTGATCAGCCGCTGCTACAAGGTGAGCCGCTACTGGCGGCCCTTGCCCCACGCGCATCGATGTTATTAGTGCAGGATGAGCAAGGCGTGTTTCAGCGTTACGCCATTGATAATCCACACCCAGAGACCTCAATGAAATCACTCTGGGGTAAAGTCTGGTACGAGGGCTACAACGAGCCACAATACACTTGGCAATCATCATCCGCTTCAACTGAATTTGAGCCGAAATTCAGTCTGACTCCTTTGGCCTTTGGTACACTGAAAGCCGCGTTTTATGCGATGTTGCTATCGGTGCCGCTGGCTGTATGTGGCGCGATGTACACCGCCTACTTTATGGCCCCTGCTGTACGCCGCAAGATCAAGCCAGTGATTGAGCTGATGGAAGCGTTGCCCACCGTCATCTTAGGTTTCTTTGCGGGTTTGTTTCTCGCACCCTTTATGGAAACGCATTTGCCTGGTGTGTTTGCTGTGCTGTTAATTCTTCCTTTAGGCATCCTTACCTTTGCTTTTGCGTGGGCACAGCTGCCAGATCGGGTACGTGATCTGGTGCCTGACGGCTGGCATGTGGTGATCTTAATTCCATTAGTAGTGCTGCTGGGCTGGATGTCGTTTAGCTTCAGCCAGCCAATGGAATTGTGGTTTTTTAATGGCGATATGCGCAGTTGGCTGAGCAATGATATTGGCATTGATTTTGATCAACGCAACGCCATGGTAGTGGGTTTTGCCATGGGCTTTGCGGTTATTCCAACCATTTACTCGATTGCCGAAGATGCGCTGTTTGGCGTACCCAAATCCTTAAGTCATGGCTCTTTAGCGCTGGGTGCAACGCCCTGGCAAACCCTAGTCAGAGTGGTGTTACCCACCGCCAGCCCAGGGATCTTTTCTGCGGTGATGATCGGCATGGGTCGTGCCGTCGGCGAGACCATGATTGTCTTAATGGCCACCGGTAATACGCCAATTATGAATGCCAATATCTTTGAAGGCATGCGCACCTTAGCGGCGAATATCGCCGTAGAGATGGGCGAGTCGGCGCTCGGCAGTAGTCATTACCGTATTTTATTTCTGGCAGCCTTGGTGCTGTTCTTATTTACCTTCGTGGTTAACACCTTGGCTGATCTGGTGCGACAACGACTGCGTAAAAAATACAGCACGCTTTAATACAGCACAGGCACAGATTTAGGAGCTGAAGATATGAAGATTTCGCTAAAAAAATGGGTGGCCACGGGCAGCCCTTGGGTGTGGCTGAATGCCGGCGCTGTAGCCATCAGTGTGGTGCTGGTTTTAGGCTTGCTGGGGGTGATTGCCTCGCGGGGTTTGGTGCACTTTTGGCCGGCCAGTTTGCAAGAATACCAATTTACCGACAGCCAAGGCGCGCAGATGACCGTACTGGGCGAGCGTGTTCAACGCGAGCAAGTCACTGCTGAGCAGATTCGTAATGCTGGATTACCCGTCCCCGAGGGTCAGGAGATCCTCGATCGCCAGCTGATTAAAGTCGGTAACCGCGAAGTCTACGGTTCGGACTTTCGCTGGGTATTAGAGCATCAACTGAGCGAGCTAGATTACCCAAAAAATGCGGTTGCACTTGAGCGACGCGAGTGGGGTAATTTCTATGGCTACATTATGGGCATCAAAGAAAATGGTGAGTTGATTGCCGAGCAAACCCAAACTGAAAATCAACTCTGGGATGAGGTGTTGCGCAGAACTGAGCGCGCCACTGGGATTTATCAGAAGATCAAAGATTTAGAAAGCGGTGCCATTGGTGCGATCAACTATAAGCTGGAGCAATTGCGTTTAGAAGAGCGCAGCTTGCAACTCAGCGGGCATGACACGCCACAAAATATGGCGGAACTGCAGGCTAAAAAAACCATATTACAAGCTGAGTACGCCACTAAAGAAGCTGAACTGATGGCGCTGTATACGCCTTTTAAGCGCGACTCCTTAGTATTAGTCACAGCCGATGGCCAGCACAAAGAAGTCAATTTCAGTGAAATCGTGCGTCTGTACCAGCCCAATTCGCTGAGCCTACTCGAGAAGATCCAACACTATATTCTTAAGCTGGTGGAGTTTGTCTCCGATGACCCGCGTGAAGCCAATACTGAAGGGGGTATTTTTCCAGCGATCTTTGGCACCGTACTGATGGTGATGATTATGTCGCTGATCGTTACGCCGTTCGGGGTGATTGCTGCAGTGTATTTACGTGAGTACGCCAGCCAAGGTGCGATCACGCGGATTATTCGCATTGCTGTGAATAACCTTGCCGGTGTGCCATCGATTGTGTATGGCGTGTTTGGTTTAGGCTTTTTTGTCTACTTTTTGGGCGGTAATTTAGATCAGCTATTTTACGCGCCAGCACTGCCCTCGCCGACCTTTGGTACGCCAGGCTTACTCTGGGCGTCGTTAACCTTAGCCTTACTGACACTGCCGGTGGTGATTGTGGCTACTGAAGAAGGTTTATCACGCATCCCCCGTTCTGTGCGCGAAGGCTCGCTGGCGCTGGGTGCAACGAAGTTTGAAACTTTGATGCGCGTGGTGATCCCTATGGCCAGTCCCGCGATGATGACCGGTGTCATCCTTGCCGTGGCACGCGCTGCCGGTGAAGTGGCACCGCTGATGTTAGTCGGCGTGGTCAAGCTGGCACCCAATTTACCTTTGGATATGAACGCCCCCTTCCTGCACTTGGAGCGCAAATTTATGCACTTAGGTTTCCACATTTATGATGTCGGTTTTCAAAGCCCGAATGTCGAAGCCGCGCGTCCACTGGTGTATGCCACTGCGTTAATGTTGGTGGTGGTGATTGCCGTGCTCAACCTGACCGCCATCAGTATTCGTAACCGTCTACGCGAAAAATTCCGCGCGCTGGATATGTAATTGATTCTTTATTTTATAGAAAGGCAGCCCTTATGAACTCGACCACAAACGCTTCACATGCGATGAAATTCAGTGCGCTGGGTCGGCAATCGCAGCAGCTGAGCTTAGCCAATGAGACGCCCTGTATTGAGGTGAACGATATGCACCTCTACTACGGCAACAGTAAAGCGCTCAATGGCATCACCATGCAAATCCCGAAAAAACGCATTACCGCCTTTATCGGCCCATCGGGCTGCGGTAAATCCACTTTGCTGCGCTCATTTAATCGCATGAATGATTTAGTCGATGGAGTACGCATTGAAGGCGAAGTCACCATTGATGGCCATGATATTTACGCCAAAGGCGTGGATGTCGCCGACTTACGCCGCCGCGTGGGTATGGTGTTCCAAAAACCCAATCCATTCCCTAAAACTATTTATGAAAACGTTGCCTATGGCCTGCGTATTCAAGGGATTAAAAATAAGCGTTTACTGGATGAAACAGTTGAGTGGGCGCTGCGCTCAGCAGCGATTTGGGATGAAACCAAAGACCGCTTACATGAGTCCGCCCTGGGTATGTCCGGCGGTCAGCAGCAGCGTTTAGTAATTGCGCGCACCATTGCAGTCAAGCCGGAAGTGTTACTGCTGGATGAACCCGCATCGGCCTTGGACCCTATTTCCACCTTAAAAATCGAAGAGTTGCTCAACGATTTAAAGGATCGTTTTACCATTGTCATCGTCACCCACAATATGCAACAAGCCGCGCGCGTGTCCGACTACACTGCGTTTATGTATATGGGCCAACTGCTGGAATTTAACAACACCGATACCTTATTTACCAATCCAGCCAACAAACAAACCGAAGACTATATTACCGGGCGTTATGGCTAAGCATTGTTGTTCAGTTCATACGGAAGCGGGCTATGCCCGCGCTAGCTCTCTTTATTAGCAGGTTAATTTTATGAAAATCAATCCCGACAGCCACAGCACGCATATTTCTCAGAAGTTTAACCAAGAGCTGGAAGAAATCCGTAGCCAGCTCCTAGAAATGGGCGGCATAGTTGAGCAGCAGGTGAAAGATGCCGTGCAATCCTTACTCGATGGCGATACAGATTTAGCCACGCACGTGCGCGCCAAAGATCAGCAGGTCAATCAACTGCAATTAGATATTGATGAGTACTGCACACAAATCCTCGCGCGCCGTCAGCCGGCGGCTTCGGACTTACGTTTAGTGCTGGTGGTGATTCGCGCTACGGCAGACTTAGAGCGCATTGGTGATGAGGCCAGCAAAGTCGCCCGCGCCACGTTAAAGCTGGCTGAAGAAGGGGCTTCGCCACGCGGTTATATTGAAGTGCGCCATCTGGGCAATCATGTGCGGCAGATGGTGCAAGATGCCCTCAATGCCTTTGCCCGCTTTGATAGCACCAAGGCGCTGGCCGTCTTGCGTGAAGATGAAAATGTCGATCTAGAATACCGCTCAGCCACACGTGCCTTGATCACTTTTATGATGGAAGACCCACGCGCCATTTCGCAAGTGATGAGCATTATGTGGGTGCTGCGTTCATTAGAACGCGTCGGTGATCACGCCAGCAACTTGGCAGAATATGTGATCTATTTAGTTGAAGGCCAAGACGTGCGCTACACCGACATTGATCAGATCGAAGCCGCCATTGCTCAGCGTGGACGTACGGTTCAAGCGAATAACTAGAGGTTAAGCCTGTGCGTTATACCTGCGGTGTCAGCGATCATGCGTTGCAGATCACGGCTTACACCGCCTCCCCCAGCAAAGTTTGGCTCAGCGGGAAGCAACAGGTAAAACAACTGCCCTGCTCTGCACTGCTACTGATTTTTAAACGGCCTTGATGACGTAGCAGTACATGCTTGACAATCGCTAACCCTAAGCCTGTACCGCCAGTTTGACTGGAGCGACTGCCGTCCACACGGTAAAAACGCTGAGTGAGAAACTTGAGGTGCTTGCTATCAATCCCCGGCCCATTATCTTTAACCTCAAGATAAGCTCCGTCTTCATCGTGATACCAGCGCAACTCAATCGTGCTGCCCTGCGGCGTGTATTTGACTGCGTTAAACACCAGATTCGAGAATGCACTGCGCAATTCATGGGCTGCACCGCGCAAGTACAACTGCATATCGGCATGGATCAAAATAGTGTGCTGATGATCAGATAAAGCCAAGGCATCCACACGAATAGCATCCAATAGCTCAGCGATATGGATCGGCTCAACTTCGGCTTTAAAGTCACTGGTTTCGAGACGCGATAACGCCAGCAAATCAGCCACCAAATGTTCCATTCGTGTGGATTGCTGAGTCATTAAGGCTAAGCCGCGCTGCCATTGCGCCGGCAGTTCGTCAGCATAATCACTGAAGGTTTCTAAATAACCCGATAGCACAGTCAGCGGCGTGCGTAATTCATGTGAAACATTGGCGATAAAGTCTTGGCGCATGCGCTCCAAGCGCTTAATTTTACTGCAGTCACGCACCAGCAGTAGGCGATCATTCTCGCCAAACAAAGTGATTTGATATTCTAAAAAACGCTCCTCATCTAAATGTGAGGGCAACACCAAGGGCTCAAGATAGTTTTGGCTGTCATAATAATCAACAAACTGCGGATTGCGCAGTAGGTAAGTAATCGGCTGGCCACGATCACTGCTGGGCGATAATCCTAAGAGCTTTTCAGCCGCATGATTCCACCACTCTAAATCCCCCTTGTGATCAATCATCACCACGCCATCGCTCAGGGCCTGGCTAGAGTTTTGAATACGCTCAAGCAGTTGTGCCAGCTGATTCTGATCCGCTTTCTGCCGGCGCTGATAGTGATAAATCCCATCAAACACTTCGCCCCACAGCCTCTTAGCTTCAGGCGGCGCATCATCTGGCGCTTGCAGCCAACGCACTAAACGCTGTAATTGCCAGATATGCCGGCCGAGCAATAGTAACAGCGCACCGGCCGCCCCCAATGCCGGTCGATCCCAGCAATAACCCAACAATGCGCCCAGCAGCACGCAACCAACCAGACGCAGTATCTCTGCTCGCAATAACCGCTTCATAAATAACTGCAGACCTTAAGTGGCTTACACTTGCGTTGAAAATCGATAGCCCATACCGCGCACTGTTTGCACCAGATGCCCATGTTTCGGGCCTAAAGCAAGGCGCAAGCGCCGAATATGCACATCAATTGTACGCTCTTCAATGTACACATTACCGCCCCAGACCTGATCCAGTAACTGACTGCGACTGTAAGCACGTTCAGGATGGGTCATAAAAAACTGCAGTAAACGAAACTCAGTCGGGCCAATCTCTAACGCCACACCATCCGAGCTGACACGATGGCTGGCAGGATCTAAGCACAAGCCTTCAACCTCAATGGGCTGATCAACACCTGCACTGCTCGTGCGGCGCAGCACCGCTTTTAAACGCGCTATCAGCTCACGCGGTGAAAAGGGCTTGGTCATATAATCATCCGCACCCGCCTCAAGGCCTTGTACTTTATTATCTTCTTCACTACGAGCAGTCAGCATAATAATTGGAATATCTGCACAAGCAGGCTCACGCTTCAACCGTCGCGCCAACTCAATGCCGCTGACATCAGGCATCATCCAATCCAGTAAAATAATATCGGGCTGATGATCGACAATCAAGGCATGCGCAACCTGTGCGTTTTCTGCTTCTAAACACTGATAGCCCGCCATCTGCAGCGCCACTGCAATCATCTCTCGAATCGGAGCTTCGTCATCCACAATGAGTACAGTTTTACTGATCATGCGTTAACCCTACCGTCCATGTTGAAATATGTCAGACATATTACAACGCTTATAGATGACAAAATGATGACATTGGCAATTCACTGCTTGCCTCAACATAACCACACCTCTTTCGCGTTATTCAGGACAGTCCTTTTTACCCCTGCTAAACTTGCCGTCTAATCAATAGCCAACCGACTCGATATAGAGTCGCCCGCGCCCGACTGCCACCTGCACTCAGCGATCCGGATAAATTATGCTTAAAAGAATGCAACAAGAATGGTTTTTTAATATACGTGGTGACATTTTATCTGGCTTGGTGGTTGCCCTCGCACTGATTCCTGAGGCAATTGCGTTTTCGATTATTGCCGGTGTCGACCCTAAAGTCGGCTTATATGCCTCATTTTGTATTGCGGTGATTATCGCCTTTGTCGGTGGCCGCCCGGGAATGATTTCTGCTGCCACTGGCGCGATGGCTTTATTAATGGTCACCCTAGTTAAACAGCACGGCCTAGAGTATTTACTCGCCGCGACCTTGTTAACTGGGGTGCTGCAAATCACCATTGGCTATTTAAAGTTGGGCGGACTGATGCGTTTTGTCTCCAAGTCGGTGGTGACCGGCTTTGTGAATGCTCTGGCCATTTTAATTTTTATCGCCCAATTGCCGCAACTGACTGATGTGACCTGGCATGTCTATGCGGTGACCGCTGCGGGCTTGGGTATTGTTTATCTATTCCCGCTGATTCCAAAAATCGGTAAAGCTGTACCTTCAACGCTGATTTGTATTACCACCCTCACCGTTGCCTCGGTTTATTTGGGCTTAGACGTGCGTACTGTCGGTGATATGGGCCAACTGCCAGATACCTTGCCGATCTTTCTCTGGCCGGATGTACCGTTAAATCTCGAAACCTTATGGATTATTCTGCCCTACGCCTTGGCGCTCTCTATTGTCGGTTTACTGGAGTCCTTGATGACTGCCAATATCATTGATGAGCTGACTGACACTAAACATGACCGCGACCAAGAGTGTAAAGGCCAAGGTATTGCCAATATTGGTGCCGGTTTACTCGGCGGTATGGCTGGTTGCGCAATGATTGGTCAGTCAGTGATTAATATTAAATCCGGTGGCCGTGGGCGTTTATCGACTTTTTGTGCCGGTTTTTTCCTATTGATTATGGTGGTGTTCTTAAGCGATTGGATTAAACAAATCCCGATGGCTGCGCTGGTTGCGGTGATGATTATGGTGTCGATTGGCTCCTTCTCTTGGAGCTCGGTGCGTGACTTTAAAAAGCACCCCATCTCAACCAATATTGTCATGTTAACCACAGTTGCCGTGGTGCTTTATACCCATAACTTAGCGCTGGGTGTCTTGGCCGGCGTACTGTTATCGGCGTTATTCTTCGTCAATAAAATCAGCCGCTTAATGATTGTTAAGCAAGAGTCGAGTGCAGCTGAATTACGCTATCAGGTGATTGGCCAAGTGTTTTTCGCCTCCGCTGAGAAACTCTTTGCCTCGTTTGACTTCTCTTATGCAGCCGATAAGGTAGTGATTGATTTAACCCGCGCGCATTTTTGGGATATCACCGCCGTGGCAGCTTTAGATCAGATTGTGATTAAGTATCAACGCTTGGGTGCGCAAGTGAGCTTAATTGGTATCAATGAAGCCAGTAAAACCGTGATTGATAAATTTGGTGTGCACAGTGATGCGCACACTGCCACAACCTTAAGCAATAAGCACTGAGGACTACAGCATGCAAAAAATATTAGCCTGCATTGATGAATCAACCTGGTCCACCAGCGTGCAAGACGCTGCTATTTGGGCCGCTCAGCAGCTCAGCAATCCGCTTACTTTTCTACACAGCATTGAAAAGCAGCACCTGCCGAACAGCCAAGATTTATCCGGTGCCATTGGTCTTGGTGCACGCTCAAAACTACTCAATGAAATTGCCACGCTGGATGAATTACGCGCCAAAGTGGCCTTACAACTGGGTAAAGAATTACTGGCTACAGCTGAAACTAAAGCCCTAGCAGCGGGCTGCAGTCAGGTAACGACAGAGCAACGTCACGGTGAATTTATTGATAATTTACTGGCTCTAGAAAACACAGCTGGCCTGATTGTTATGGGTCACTCGGGCAGTAAAACAGATAAAAAGCTCTCCATCCTCGGTACCCATGTCGAAAGTCTGCTACGCCGCATCAACACGCCCGTGCTGATTACTCCGCATGATTTCACGGCACCGCAAAGCTTTATGTTGGCTTACGATGGCCGCGCTACCACTGAAGCTGCTTTAGAGCATATTTTAACCAACACACTCTTAAGCGGACTCAGCTGTCATCTGGTGACTATTAAAAACAAACACCCTGATCAGCAAGAAAAATTCCAAGCAGCAACTCAGCGCTTACAGGATGCAGGCTTTAAGGTCACGGCCAGCTATTTAGCAGGCAATATCTCTCAGCAGCTAGCCGCTTACCAGCAAGAGCATGGTATTGATTTGATCGTCATGGGCGCCTTTGCCAGTCCGCGTTTACGTCAGTTCTTTTTAGGCAGCAACACCTTAAAAATGCTAGAAAACAGCCAGATACCTATTTTAGTCATGAAGTAACCCTACAACTCTCTCCCACACTCAGCGCTGGCCTAAGCGCTGAGTGCCTGTTCATTACCCAGCACTGCGCCTGCGGCAAAAAAACTGACACAAGTCAAAACATCTGCACCTATAGCCTTACTCTATCAAGGCAATCAATATATAACTATTTATAATACTTTTTAACATGCTATATTAGTCCCAAGTTAAGCAAACAACCAAGGAGTCACATCATGCAAACGACTGATACTGCAGTTTACGGCTTACCACGTTTAAACGAGCGTGCACCAGAATTTAAAGCACCAACCACTGATGGCGTGAAGTGCTTAGATGATTATAAAGGTAAGTGGCTGGTGTTGTTCTCACACCCTGCTGACTTTACTCCAGTGTGTACCACTGAGTTCGTAGCGTTCGCTAAAGCAGCACCAGAATTCAACAAACGCAACTGCGAGTTATTAGGTTTATCTATTGATAGCACCCACTCGCACATTGCTTGGATGCGTAACATCGAAGAAAAATTCGGCGTTAAAATTCCATTCCCAATTATTGCTGACCTAAAAATGGATGTGGCGCGTGCTTACGGCATGATTCACCCCGGTGCTGCAGATACTTCAGCAGTGCGTGCAACCTTTATCATTGACCCCAATGGTGTATTGCGTGCGATGGTGTACTACCCGATGAGCAACGGTCGCTCCATTGATGAGTTCGTGCGTTTACTTGATGCTCTGCAAACCAGTGACGAGCATAAAGTTGCCACACCAGAAGGCTGGAAGCCTGGTGATCGCGTGATCGTGCCACCAGCAGCCACTGCAGAAGCAGCGGATGCACGTGTCAAATCAGGCGAGTACGAGTGTGTTGATTTCTACTTCTGCACTAAGCAGTTGTAAGACGCAGTCGCCTTAAGAGTTAAGACGCTGTGTAAAGCTCCGCTATCTATCTAGGTAGTGGAGCTTTTTTGGCTTTGGCTTTATCAATCAAGTGCAGCATGCTCTGTGCAGCTCTAATCAAAAGCATATGAACGCTGCATTTCTGCAAGGGAGATTCACCATGCTTAGACGCGATCCTCAACAGCCTTGGCATCCAAGCTATTGGCTGGCTGCACTTGGCGCGGGCGGTCTGTCCGTATCTTTCTTTATGTACTTAATGTGGATGGTGCCGCATGCGGGCTTTCCCATGCCCACTTGGCAACATCTTCTCGCCGCACTGCAAGGCACAGTTGAATTACCTGCAGGTGTGCGTCCGTTAGCGATGCTCGCCGTCACCGCTATGCTGTTATTAGCACTGTTGCACTTCACGTTGGTTATTTGGAATCTACGCGAGCAAAGCGCGGCGAAGAAAACCGAGCGTTACGCTGATTGGCTAAACTCGCCCAATGAAGTACAGCTGATGACACAGCCATTGACCTTAGCTATGACCGTTAACGTGTGCTTTGCTTTGGGTGCTGTATTAGTGCCGAATTTATGGTCGGTGGTGGAGTATTTATTTCCTTTAGCCCTGCTCTCGTTTGCCTTGCTGGGCGTGTGGGCGCTGCGTATTTATGGGCGTTATTTAAGCCGTATGCTGGTCAAGGGTGGTTATCGCAGCGATGAACACAACCACTTATCACCACTGATTGCGGTCTTTACTTTTTCCATGCTCTCGGTGGGGTTTTCTGCGCCTGCCGCAATGTCGCATATTTCTGCCATTGCTATGTTGGCCGGTACCTTATCTATTCTGTTTTTAATGGTCGCGTTAATCACCGGCTTGCTGGTGTTGATTTCAGGCTTACAAGCCATGATGCAACATGGTCTACAACCGCAAGCCACACCCAGCGTCTGGATGCTGGTGCCGATTATGACTTTGCTCGGGATTGAGTGGGTACGCATGCAGCATGGTCTGAGCCATCACTTTGCTGCGCCCATTGTGCAGAGCAAACTCTTTATCATGCTCACCAGCATCTTTATGCTGCAACTGGGCATTATGTTACTGGGTTACCGCGTGATGCAGCTCAATGGTTATTTAAAAGAGAACTTTACAGGCAAGCAACGCAACCCCATTAGCTTTGGCTTGATTTGCCCCGGTGTAGCGATCTTTGTGATGGGCATGTTTTGGTGGCATTTAGTGTGGGTGCAAGGCGGGATTGTTACCGAGTTTAGCCCAGTATACTGGGCTGTGATTGCTCTACTGGCCACCATTCAACTTCTAACTTTAACCGCTCTGTTGCGTTTAAGCAGCCGTTTATTACGCCATAAACCGGTCGTGATTGCTTCAATGCAATAACTACTACAACTGTACTTAGCGCTCCCAACTCTGGAGCGCTAGCCTATAAATATAAAACCACGAACTCTTTAGCTGACTGTGCGTCTGATGATCTATAGATCACCATCAAAGGACACAGGTTTTGCTTAGAATTTTTTCTAATAATTTCATCAAACTATTGCCACAACAGCGCCAGCCATAATCCACGACAGCAATTGAGCAAGCAAGCCCAACAATGCTTGCTCAATACTCAAATGGCTATACGCCCTTGCGCCGTGCTGAACGCTGGACGCGCAATTGCTCTTCATCCACTTCTTCAAGCACTTCACAAACATACTCAATATGCTGATTCGAAAGATGACGCGCCTGCTCGGCATCACCGGCTTTAATCGCCTGATACAGCGCACGGTGCTGGGTAATCAGCATATCGCGGGTTTCTTTACGCTGCATATACATACCGCCAATGTTGGTCACCACGTTGCCGCGTAACAAATCAAACAGACCACGAATAGTATGTAAAAACACCACATTGTGACTGGCTTCAGCAATGGCCAAGTGAAAACGCGCATCAGCCAAACCTTCTTCCACCTGACAGTTATCAACAGTGCCGGCATAGCAGGCTTCCAGCTGAGCAAAAGCAGCATCTAAGCGCTCATGGTCAGCAGGTGTAGCGCGCAACGCAGCGTAATAAGCACAAGCCCCTTCAACAATATGACGAAACTCTAATAAGTCTTTTTGCCCACTCGGCTTGTGTGCCAATAGGCCAAGCAGTGGATCGCTAAAAGTAGCGCCCACTTCTTGACTCACATAGTTGCCACCACCTTGACGGCTGATTAATAAGCCCTTCGCCACTAAATTCTGAATGGCTTCACGCAAGGATGGCCGCGACACACCAAACTGCTCAGCTAGTTTACGCTCAGCTGGCAAGCGCTCACCTGCTTTTAAGGTGCCTTCGACAATCATTGTCTCTAGCTGCTCAACAATGTCATCCGACAAACGGCGCTGCTGTACATGTGCAAAGCTCATTGTTCTCTTCTTACCCTATTAAAACCGCCGAACGAGGCCTTGTTAGGCTAACACAAAGGGTAATTTTCAGCAGCGCAGAGCGTACTTTTAACAGAGCATGCAAAACTAAAGTCGTAGGCCGATTATTTGACAGGAACGCCAGATCGTATTTAACTAAAAACACCAGAATGTAAACTGGTATGACCAATTTATAAAAACAACAATACGAACGAGCTGCAGCTATGCCAAATCTACTCTCTTCTGCCACTTACCACGCTGGTTGCATTGCGCAACTATTGGAGTTGCCCTATGTCATCTAGTTTACTGGCCATTTTGGCCTTCTCCCCGATTTTACTGGCTGCGGTTTTACTGGTCGGCTTACGCTGGCCGGCCAAGCGCGCCATGCCTTTGGTGTTTTTTACCACTGCCGCTATCGCCCTGTATTTTTGGGAGATGAGCTTTAACCGCGTTCTCGCCTCTACCCTGCAAGGACTGGTCATTACCGCTGGTGTGTTGTGGATTATTTTTGGAGCAATATTACTGCTCAACACCCTAAAACACTCAGGTGCGATTCAAGCAATTCGCGCAGGATTTATCACCATCAGCCCCGACCGCCGTGTACAGGCGATTATTATTGCCTGGCTGTTTGGTAGTTTTATTGAAGGCGCATCGGGCTTTGGTACACCGGCTGCAATTGTGGCACCGCTTCTGGTTGCAATTGGCTTCCCCGCGATGGCAGCTGTGATGCTCGGCATGTTAGTGCAAAGTACGCCTGTGTCATTTGGCGCTGTGGGCACCCCGATTGTGATTGGTATTACCAGTGGTTTAGACAGTGAAGCAGTCAGTGCGCGCCTACTGGAAAATGGCTCCAACTGGGATCTATTCCTGCAGTTAATTACCAGCCAAGTAGCCATTATTCATGCCATTGTTGGTGCAATCATTCCATTGATTATGGTGCTGATGCTGACGCGCTTCTTCGGTAAAGAAAAAAGCTGGAAAGCCGGTTTTGCTATTTTGCCCTTTGCCCTATTTGCAGGTCTAGCTTTTACTATTCCGTATGCCGCCACTGGTATTTTGCTCGGCCCAGAGTTCCCATCACTGCTCGGTGGTTTAATTGGTTTAGCGATTGTGACGACCGCCGCACGTTTTAACTTCCTCATACCAAAAACCACATGGGATTTTGCCCCTGCTAAAGAATGGCCCAGCGAGTGGTTAGGCTCCATCGAGATGAAACTCGACACCGCCACCAGCAAGCCAATAAGCAATTTCAAAGCCTGGATTCCTTACGTATTAGTCGGTTTACTGCTGGTGATCAGCCGTGTATTCCCCAGCGTGGGTAGCGCGATGAAAGCCGTGGTGGTGAAGTTTCCAAACATCCTCGGTGAAGTCGGAATTAATGCCGACTTTATGCCGCTGTAC
>SMEQ01000263.1_pt1 | contig 16574 bp, 17 predicted proteins | sample 2456281 | NCBI WGS metagenome assembly SMEQ01 (sample SAMN10132596, study PRJNA489261) | soil metagenome | isolation source: day1 antibiotic-loamy sand soil ammended with raw manure from dairy cow... | place: USA | collected 2015-04-01
ACCAAGCTAGCATTTGAAAAGCACCATGCAGAAACTGTAACGGTGTCATGTTTTAACCGAAATGTGGCGGGGCTTCTTTTTTACCCAAAACTTGGTTTTCGTCCTTACGAAACTGAGTCGCGAGTAGATTACAATGGAGATCAAGTCGCTCTCATCCACTTCAAGGTTGAGCCGGATGCAATTTAACAAGACGCTGTTTACGGACAAGTTTTCCGCTACGCTCCAAAATTGCCGCAAAGCTCGGCGTTAGAGCTAAATATTCAATACAGTATGGAGGTTGCTAAGTGTTAGAAAAACTAATTGGTAAAGTTGTCCGATATAAATCAATAACAAAGAGAAGCGTTCAACTTGAATTAACGGGTAGCAAGCATATTATTGAGCTGACTATCTCTGACCCTTGGGTGATTGATCGAAATGATGAGGTTATTGTTGTTGGTGAAAAGGATCCTAAAACTGGAAAGTTCATAGGTTACGCTTATAAAAATGAGAGCAAAGGTGTTTTTGGTAAGTTCGATGCCAGAGTGGGTACGGGTATAGTTTTCATAATTGCAGGGTTATTATTTTTCTGGGCAATATTTCCTCTTTTTACGCATGTACTTGCAGGAATTAAAGCTATTGCGTTGGGCTCAAAAGTTAATAATGCATTTTCGATGCTGTAATATATTAGCTCTAACAAGAACTTTAAACGGATCAGAAACGGTTGGCTACGTTTCGCTTCGCTCCACAATTATAGCCAACTATTTTTGTCTGCTTAAGCTGGCGTTAAGATACTCCCAATCGAGGAGTATTGATGGGAATTGAAAAGAACTATTTTTTGAAACACGCTCTTGTCTAGGTAAGTGTGTGCAATTCAGCACTAAAAAAACCCTCTAAGCACTGTAACTGTATGAGACAATACGCTTCTGTTGCTTAGCTTCTTCTGGTGAAATCTTTACATCTTCTAATAATTCTTCGCCCCAAGTACAGAGTGTTTCAATTGAGCTGTGGTTGTCTTTCGCAACTGAAGAGTGCAGTTTGAGTGTTAGTGATAGTTGATTATTCCAAGTCATTATACAGCCTGAAACAGGGTAGTTTTTTGTGCCTGGTGCACAGCAAAGCCAGCGTTCTTTGGCGATGTCTTCATGTGCGGTTGTGGGGGTAGGGTCTTCTTGGCTTAGCCAATTTCCCATGGCGGAGAAGTTTCCCGCGTAATAATTTTTCTTACTAATGGCTTTATAAATCCAACGAATAACGATTCCTGGCAAATATTTAGCAATGTTGGCTTGTTGCCAGTTAAGCCAGTGTTCGCCAGATTTTAGTTTGTTGCGAATGCGTTGGTTGAGTTCGGGAATAGATATATTATCATTAACGGGCAGGTAAAATCCGCTCGAGTAGTTGGCGTAGTCTGTTCCGTGCGAGACAGCACCTCTTAAATTTACAGGATAAAACCAAGTGTATTCTTGGTTTTTCTGTAAGAGCGTTTGTGCAACAGCACGATTAAGCGCCCATAAAACTAAGGTGGTGACGGGAACATTTAAGGACTCGGCTCTTTGTTCTATGCGCTTCGTTTCTTCTTTACTTAAAAGTAACGAGTCCATCGAGTTTTCTGAAAGCTCTCTGTCTGGCTTCCAAAACAACCACTTTATTTTTTTAGGGTAGGGTTGGCTGTTTTGTTTAATGCTTTTTAACTGCTCTTTGCTGGGTAAGCCCGTCTCTTTGCAAACTGGAATGTTGATATGGCTATGGCCAGACTCAGTTAACATATGTTTCATGATGCTCATGCCATCACCGTTAGCATGTTGAAACGTATACATTTTTAAATTGTCAGTTTCAGGGGTGTAGCGAGCCCAATAAATCGTATCGCTTACACCAAGCTTTCTGCGCTGTTCAAACCATTTGCCTACTTGGTCTTTGGGGTGTCGGTTAAAAATACTCATTTGCTACGCTCTGTATGCATTGTCTTGATAGAATTTTTTGCATCGTGCCAACCCGCTTCCCAACTAGAACTTAAAACATCGTCGCGGTAAGGGCTTTGTGATTTTTTCTTAGAGCTACTGCCTTGTTCGTAACCTCGTTTATACGCATCGTCCACGGTTTCGTTACTTGTTGTGCCTTTAAAACCGCTCTTAAAGCCGCCTTTGCCAAGGGTGGTAAAAGCATTTTGCCATTGATCTAGTAGCAAGTAGCTTGCTGGCACTAAGAACAAACTGATTAGCGTGGCAAAAGCTACCCCAAAGGCTATAGAGACCGCCATAGGGATTAGAAACTTGGCTTGGATGCTCGTTTCCAGAATTAACGGCGTTAAGCCTACAAAGGTGGTAATGGAGGTGAGCAAGATTGGTCGAAGACGTTTTTCCCCCGCTTCGCAGACGGCGATAAAGATCAGTACGCCTCTTTTACGTTGTTCGTTAATACAATCCATCAATACCAAGTTGTCATTCACTACAATGCCACTGACGGCAACCATGCCGATGAATGACCATAAGGTTAGCTCTAGGTTTAATATGATGTGGCCAATAAGAGAGCCTAATATGCCAAAAGGTATGGCAAACAAGACCAGTAATGGCTGACTATAAGAAGAGAATAGAATGGCCATCATTAGGTACATAACGAAGATCGCCACGGCGTAGCCTTTAATTAAGATATCTAAAAACCCAACAATACTTTTTTGCTTGCCCGCGGTGTCCCATGACATATCTGAATATTGCGAGACTAAGTTATCTAGGTAGTGATGCTTTAGATCTTGTTGAACGTTATTGACGGAATTATAAACGGTATCCATATACGCACTGACAGTAGCCACACGCTTACGATCGTAGCGTTTGATATTGTTAGGTTCTTGCTTGTACTGAATATCGGCAATGGTCGATAAGTTGACGTACTGACCCGCTTGAGTAAGTATCGGTAGGTTTTCCAAATACCAAAGCGACTGGCGTTCATTCTCTGGTAAGCCTAGCCACACATCTATTTCGTCATCGGTTGTCTGAATGGTTTGAACAATTTCGCCTTGGTAGGCTTTATTCACCTGAAGTATGACTTGTTCAAGCGTTAACCCTAATGCCACAGCATTATCTTTTAAGACGATGTGCGCTTGTTTCTTCTTTTCATTGAGTGAATCACCAACATCATAAATGCCACTGTAAGTCACTAGCTTGGCTTTTAGTTGTTGCGCCGCGTGCTCTAAGTCTTCCTGACTCTGCGATGAAAACTGAATATTAATATCCGGTTTAGAAGGAGTTAGGCTTGAGCTGAAAGTTAGCTTGGTCGCGTCAGGAATTTCACCAATTAAGGTTCTCCAACGATTCAATACTTGCTGACCACTGACTTTTCGACTTTGTGAGTCGGATAGTTCCAGCGTTACTTGGGCAGTGTGATCGAGGTTTTGTTTAAGGTTCTGATTCGATATTTTTATTTTAGGGCCGATAACAGAATACACATGCATGATAACGGGATCATGGCTTTCAGCAGAAGAGGGTTGAGCATCCATTTCTTGAGATAAGGTATGAGCTGCCGCTAACATCTTCTCAACTGCGGCTTCTGTTTTCTTTCTTGATGCGCCTTCGGGGAACTCGACGGAGGCATTAACCACTTCCGCATCGATTTCTACCCCCAGCGCTACTCTCATCCAGCCGGTCGATAGCAATGTAATGAAGATAACAAAGAGCAAAGAGAAGGTGATGATGACCAAGCCTTTGTTCTTGAGGGCATTCAATAGTAAAGGTTGATACAGCTTTTGGTTAACAAATACTAAACCTTGATCAAACCAGTGCTGTAAACCTGTCAGCAGGTTCTTTTTCGGTGGTTTGCTCTTGTTAGATGGCGCTTTCTTTCCCGATAAATGCACGGGCAAAATATAGAGAGATTCTAATAGTGAGAAAGCGAGAATAGAGATCACGATGATAGGAATGGCCTGCATAAGCTTTCCCTCAGGCCCGGGTAAAAATAGCAGGGGAATGAATGCAACAATGGTGGTAAGTACTGAAAAAATTACGGGTTGGTATACCTCATATATACCAGCTAATGCGCCTTCTTTGCCGTATTTACCGCTTTGATTCTGGCTGTGGATAGACTCGGCGACAATTACCGCATCATCAACGACTATCCCTAGAACGAGAATGAAGGCAAATATGGAAACAATGTTGATAGAGATATCAAAGGTTGGCATTAACAGTAAACTGCCAAAAAATGAGAAGGGAATACCTAAGGTGACCCAGAGTGATAAACGTAGGTTTAGAAAGAGTAATAAGATAATAAATACGAGAATTAAGCCGCTGAATGCGTTATCAAGCAGCAGATCGATACGGCTTTTAAAGTTCTTTGATTCATCCTGCCAAACATACAGCTCCATGTTGTCGGGTAGCTGTTTCTCATCAATATAACGCTGAATGGTTTCTGCAATGGTGATAATGTTCTGATCGCCAACACGAAAAACATCCAGTGAAACCGATGCGCGTCGGTCAAAACTGGCCTGTGTAATGTAGCTGTTGCGGTTGTCGGTAACCTCGGCAATATCACCAAGGGTAACTTCTGCGCCATCGGCATTAGAAGCAATAATAATGTTTCGATAGCCATCTGCCGTCGCTTTTTTACCATCGGTGGTAATTAACACATCACCGTCATTCGTTTTTAGCATGCCGCCTGGCAACTGGTTAGATTGCTGGCGAATGAGCTGGCTTATTTTTGCAAAGCTGATGTGATATTTTTCAAGATTATGGGCGGGAATATAAATTTGTATTTCAGAGTCTTTGATATCTTCTAAATCAATGATACTAATATCTTTGTTATCTAGAAGCTCTTTGCGAATGGTGCGTGCCATTTTGCTCAGCGTTGGGTAGTCGGCTGTTCCACTGAGTATCAATTTACTGACTCGGTTGCGCACGATCAGCTCGTTAATAGAGGGTGTTTTCGCATCACTTGGTAGCCCGTCATAATTTTCAAGACGGCTTTTGATAATATTTAAAATATCTTTCGTTGAGTAACCGTCGGCCACGTCTACCGTCATGCTGCATAAGCCTTCATGCGCGATGGAGGTCAGATCCATTGTCCCTTCAATATCAAAAATCTGATTTTCGATGGGCTGGCAAACGCTGCTTTCGACTGTTTCTACCGAGGCACCATCTAAGCTTGTGGTAATGCTAATTCGTTCAAGTGAGACGTTGGGAATAAGTTCTTTTCTTATGTCGGGCAGCGCCATAAAGCCGAATATAAAAATAGTAAACATAAATAGGTTTGCTGCAATATGGTTATCTGCAAACCATTTTATAGACTGTTTCATTAATTCTTAGTCCACGTTAATGTATTGTTATTATTAGTAATTATTAAAGTAATCACTTAGTTGTAGTGGATCATATTTACTGATTAGCTAACTCTTCTGTAGCAAGATACGGCTGCACTTTTAAGCCTTCTGCCATTAAAGAAAAAGACCCTGTAACAATTCGGTCGTTATTGTTTAAGCCTTCCAAGAGATAGGATTCATCTTTGCCACGATAAATAATATCGATAACCTTTCTACGTAACTGATTGTTTTCGTCAATTAACCAAATCACATTACTGGCTTGCTCAGCATTTCTTGGAATGATTTGTAAATCAGGAACGTTTTCGCCTTCAATCATGGCTTCGACAAACGATCCGGGTAACAAGGGTTTTTGTTTGGCATTCGAGGGTGTATCAATGGACACCTGTGCAATAACATAAATTAATTGGTTTATGTCTCTTTCACCTTCCACTCGTGAAATGAAGCCCTCCCAGTGGCTTTCTTTGTCTTGATAATTGCTTAAGGTGACTCTTGGGCCGGTGACATTTTCCTTGGTGTAGAAGTCGCTTTCGCGAGCCAAGTCGAGTATGTCAATTTGTTGGTCATTCAACGGCAGCCTAACATCGACAGTGTGGGTACCATAAATTCTAGCGATACTTGATGTCGCATTAATATATTCGCCTTCAGTCACCATTAAATCGACAACCTTGCCATCGATGGGTGAGCTTATGGTGGTCTTTTCTAATTTCTTTTGGGAATAGGATAAGGCCGATTCTGCCGCCGCCACTTGGCTTTTTGCATGACGAACTTGTGGAATATGACGCGCATATTCGGTTGCATTGGAGCGTAAGTCTTTTTGAGCAACTTTCGCTTGAGCTTCAATTCTGACCAACTCTAATTTGACGCGATCAAGATCGGCTTGTCTTTGTGCCACCTCTAAAATAAAAGGCTGTTCATCGAGTTGAATCAGTAAATCATGCTGTTTTACAGTGGCACCTTTTTTAAGGTGTTCGCTTACTTGTTTTACCAACCCCGGAACTTCAGTAGTGATTTGACGTACTTCCGACGCTGAAACTCTACCGCGACTAAAAATAGGAATAGGCTGATCGCTTATAACAACTAAAGAGTAGGGGACTTTAGGTACTTTTACGCTGACCGGCTTTTCTTGTGGCGCGGGAGCATTGATGAAAATCCAAGAAATTGCTACAGACGCTATCAACAATGTTAAAATAATAAAGCGGTATTTTTTAATTAAGTGCATGTTTATCAACTACTTATAATCGTTAAAGACGGGTAGGTTCTAAGTAAAAAAGACGTTGTTGGTCAACTTCTATACTTGGGTCAGTTTCGTAGCTAGCAAGGTAATGATTACTCAGTAGTTGATAGGCCTTTAGACCATGAACAGCTTGGTGCAGAGGGTCACGAGTATCAAAACCCAATATCAATGCTTCATATTGACTGTTGTGATAGGTTTTTAGAACAGAATTCAACAGGTCCTTAAAAACGGATACCTCATTATCTGCACACAAAATTGAATGTAAGCCGAGATAGTTTGCAAGATTCCCTGGCTTAGGAAGTTGGAGGCCGCCAAATAAACGGCTTTTAATGTTGTTAATGTGCCTTAGGAGTTTCATTTTACCTTCATAAGACACAAAGCGAGTTTGCTTGAAGGCTTTTTGATCCCACACGCCACAGATCCCTATTAATGCCTGATCTCGAAATGCTAAGAAGAAGTTTTCAATCTTGATATCTCGGTAATAGGGGTCGCCCGTGCCTATTTTGGTGAACTCATAACAAGGGTAAAACTCTTTTAATGGCGCGTTTTTGTCAAAGAATGCCTGCATAAGGGTCTTATCGGCATCGCTGGCTCGTCGCACTGTGCCACTAATATTTTTATACTGTTTCTTTTTTAGGTCGACCATGTGCGTTTTAAATTGACCGCATGGATAGTAGGTTGGTAAAAACAGTCGACCACTGGCTACCGTATTTTTTGAAGCATTATTGTCATCTAGAATTACCGTCTGCATCCATTCGCTCTGCATAAGCTCGCGATGCTTCTTGAACACTCGCATTAAATTTCTGCCGCCACGGTACTCTTGATGAAGGCGTAAGTCGCTGCCATAGCGCGTTACACGTTTTTTGCCGCCGAGATATACCTCACGTTTACCAATGCTAAAGGAGGCGATTAATGTCTGGCTTTCATTGTCGATCATTACCCAGACATCGGGCTGCATGGTGGTCACTTGGGTAGCGTAGAAAAAGTCTGGCTGTCGCTCAAAGTTAAGTTGTACCTGACCTTCCTGTGGGGTTTGGTTGATTAAATCGAGCAGGGCGTCTGAATCGCTTGGCTCTGCAGGTCTTATGTCATAGCGTTTGCTCATTCAAACGACCTCTAACTTCTGAAGATCTAACGCTGTGTTTTCAGTGATAGATTCAGCCGTTAAAAGCGTATTCAAAGAGTTGCTTTGATCTTCCCACAGTACAAGGGGTTCTATCTTAATGTTACCGGCAACCATGCCACGAGATATTTTGTGCGATGTGTAAATCGCCATAGCATCATCTGCAAGTAATACTTTGGCCTTGCTTAACTGCCCAAGCTCACGCGCTAATTTGTAATGAAAGCTCTGACAAAGACGATTTTCTAACTGCTGGCTTAACTCATCTTTATGCGCAGAGCGGTCATTGGCTTGATAGTTATGATCGCACAGTAGGGCATACATAGGTTTGCTAGTGCCGTTATTGGATGGGATAGCAAGTAAGCTGATGGGTGCGACTTTTCCAGATAAGGAGAATTCGTTAATAATATCAATCGCAATTTCTGGTGAGAGTTTTTCGCCCACCATATCAATGCCATTCAACCGACCTATAAACTCAAGGCAAGGGCATTCATTAATAAAAGCATTCACTTTTAATTGGTCGTTCATTGCATAACGCAACAGGCCGTTTGCCGTGCTAATAATAGGACGAACATTTTGGTCTATTTTTAACTGCCAGCTGGTATATATTTTTCCTGTGTCGAGGTCTTCAAATTCATAAAAATGGCTAGTGATCGCGATAGGGTATTTGCCTTTATAAGGGATGCTAATAACACCTTCAGTCGCCCAAAGCCCTTTACCTTGAAACTGGCAGTGCGCAAATAACTCTTTTAGTTTGCCTGCCCAGATCTTCGAAGAAGAGGTGTCCCAAGCACTAATCAGCCCTAGTTGTGGCCAAAGTTTTTGGGTGAATTCTGCGTTAACTTCGCCATCCCATGACCTTAAAAAGTCGCTGGCTAGGGTGTTCTTTGGGGCCTTCAAGTGATTTAAGCCAGGGTATGCACTAGGCCACTCTCCGCTCTCTAATACTGCAGCAATACTGGTTTGATGCTCTTTTATTAACTGTAATAAGCTCAGCGCGAATGTTGGGCTCCACACAGAAATAAATGATAAATCCGAACAGGCCGTTAAATAGCATACGGTAGCAAATGAAGATTCTTCAGAGGTTTGAGCAAGTGAGATAGCCTCTGGCACGGCCATTGAGCCAGCCATAAACAGCCTTTTCCACCAAGGAAGTAACTGCAGGTCATCGTTAATGCTGCTGGTCATTTTATTGCGTAAATCACTGGGCACCCAAGAAAGCGACCAGTAATGTTTGCCCTGTCTTATCTCAGGAAAGTTTTCATACAGGTCGGATACCCATGGGCCAATTGCACGATCTAACTCATCTAAAAAAGGTGAGTTATAAGGGATCCACTTTATTTTGGAGGTTGAACCGCTGGTTGGCTGATAGCGCTCACAAGCAAAAGAGCTTAGTACTTTTTCTTGCCCAGATTGCTGGTTTTCAATCAGCTCCTGCCAATCTTCATAACTACTAACAGGAACGTTTTCTTGAAACCAAGCAAGATCTCTCTGGGCATTAATACCAAGATTATTTGCGCTTAGGCTGCCGTCGATGTTCTGTAGTAAATCATTAAATATTTTCAGTTGAGTTTGTTCAACTTGCTTACTTGCCAGTTCAAAGACTTTCTTTCCTCTGCTTGATAAAGCATACGAAGCAAGATGTAGTGCTTTATTTGCTAGAACACCTAAAACCGACATTTAAGATAACCCCAAAGTCCTTTGACGACTTCTGGGTTTTTTAAATGGAATCATATTTCTTTTCATAAAATCCATTAGCGCGCTAAGGCTTACTTCGCCTACACAGGGAAGCTCTGTCCCTTTTGCCCAGGTTGGATTAAGAGATTCAAAATAACGAATGTCTTGATTATGATCTTTCATCTCTACCGTAATACCAGCCACACCATCTTTTAAGTTCTGGTAGCTATCACCAAAGTCTAAAAGCCTAGTTTCTTGACAGTAAGCCGACGGATAAAGCTTGTTGCAGTATTCATCAACGAGTGATTCAAGTTGCTTATCGTGTGTTTGATAGTTTGGATAAAAATTAAGGAAGTTGTTGGCTAGTAATAAGTATGTTTTGTAGCCTTTCGAAATGAGCAGCCAGAATACTGGCTTTTTTGGATTTTTTAATTTTGTTGTAAAGAGCTTAGTCGCAAAGTTTTTTTGTAAGTTCTTATTTCCCCAATAGGACCTATCAATAACTGTGTCGCCACTAAATATACCGATAGCCTCTTTTCCATTGTAGGATAAGTTTATTTCTGACCATGTAGAGAAGCCAATAATGCATTTCTTAATCTTATCTTCGAGTATAAAAACTCCCGTTTTCTTACCCATATCCTTTGCGAACGTTTCAAAGTCTGCATTGTTGTAGTACTGAATGAATAATTTATGCATTTCAAGTAGCTGAACTACCGAGACTTTTTTGATTTCGTAAAATTGGCTTGTAAGTCGTTTTTTATTTTTATTGATCATGACAAGTTACGCTCTAAGTAAGATAGCGTGGATTCAGTCTACGTATTTGTTCGCAGGGTTCTTTTTATAATTTGTTCTGAATTTAAGGCGCGAGTTTTATTATTTTTCGACAACTTAGAGAGGCACTTGCTATCTGTCAACAGTATTAGAACGAGCAATACATAAACTAATGATTTCAGCTTACATTTTTTGCAAGATGAAAAAATTACTGTTTCTGAGAAATAGTCTATTCAACATCATCGTTTGATGAGCAAGAGTAAAATAGAAATAAGGGGAAGAATCTTAAGAGTTTGGTAGGTGTAAACGCTGTTCCAAAACCATGGTTCTACAACAGCGCAGCAAATGATCGATGTTACTAGTACGCTTGAATAGCCAAGCCTTAAAGGTTGTTTTCCGAAGACACCTTACGAGCGTCATTGCCATTCAGTAATAGTTAGCATCTAATGAAAACCATCGATAGTTAAGGAAGATGACCTTCCTACAGAGTTTCCTCTTATTAGTTTATGCACGTTCGGTCGGTTTGGTTTTTGGCGAGTGTGATATTAGAAATCATACTTAAAAAGACAGGGGTATCATGAAAAACGACATAAAATTACCAGACTCACTGGCTTCCATGAGTGGCTTTAAACGTAAGTTCAGCTTCTGGCAGATGTATCGTTCCTTTGTTTATATTCCTAGGGCAATGTCCAAGCTAATAAAAAACAATAAAACTAATTTGGTCGATAAGAATTTTATAAAACGTTTACAGCTGGTGGTTACAGAAGTGAACGGCTGCCCGGCTTGTTCTTACCAGCACACTAAAATGGCTTTACGCCAAGGCATGAGCAACGAAGAAATAAGCAGCTTCTTAAGCGGCGGTGATGACTTTATTCAACCCGAAGAAGCAAAAGCCATAATATTTGCACAACACTTTGCAGACTCTAAAGGCTACCCTAAAAAATACGCTTACGACGCTATTGAAAAAGAATACGGCCAAGAGCAAGCAGAAGTCATTCTATCCGCAGTACAAATAATGATTGCCGGCAACATGTACGGCGTACCATTCAGCGCCTTTCAAGCCAGACGCAACGGACAAGCTTATAAAGACAGCTCACTGTTTTATGAGCTAGGGATGCTGATAGGCGGCATTCTTATATTACCCATTGCCTTTACTCATGGGGGGTTAAGAGGGTTGGTGGGCCTGTCGAATAAAAGGCTAGATAAAAGCACGGAATAAACAGATCACAACACTCAAATATGGCACAAGTTTTATACAGTATATTTCAATGATATTGATAAGAGTGCTCGTTTCCTGCTTTCCAAATGCTAGCTTGTTCATCGTGTTTTATATTTAAAGGCTATATAAATCAATAGCTTATAAGTAGTTATAAAGAAACGAAAAAGTGACCGTAACTGGGTAAACGAGCATGCACGAATTACCACCTTTGGTAACCTTGCCTTTCAAGATAAAAGCCATAATACTTAAGCACTTACAATAATTAAAAGCAGGCTGCTTTGAAGGACAAAATGAGCATGCCTATGAATAAGCTGTTAGAGCGTACAAAGGAGTACAGCGTGAACGAAATAATTCTATATGTAGGGCTTGGCGTATTCATTATTGGCGGCATTGGCCTGCTGATCGCCGCCTTCAGAACGAGCATACTCTGGGGCCTTGCAGTTCTACTCATTGCACCAGTTGCCATACTTTACCTGCTCATTCACTGGCAGGACGCAAAAGGCCCATTCAAAACGCAGGTCTTTGGATTCCTTATCATACTGCTCTCCGCATATCTAAGCGGCGGCATAAATATGCCCTCATCTATCAAATCGGGTTTCTCGTCCTCGCCGGTCGTTTCAAATCAACAGTTCACACCTTCGTCTCTAAGCAGCGGCTTTTCTTCTTCGCCAGCCACCTCAAATCAACAATTCAAATGTGATGGTAGGCAGCACTGTAGCCAAATGCGTTCAAGAGCCGAAGCCGAGTTTTTCCTCAGAAACTGTCCTAACACAAAAATGGATGGCGACAATGACGGAATCCCGTGTGAAAACGACTCCAGGTTTTAGACATCGTGCAATGTACACTCTAACAACTGGTTCAAATCGTTCGCTTCGCTCACTGGGACGGGCTAAAGCCCGCCCCTTAACCAAACGTTAAATTGCAAAAATAGAGCGTGTCTCAGCCAAAGGGAAAGTCATGATAAAAGTAATTCAAAGTCAAGATCCAGTCATAAAGCCAAAGACCATAGGTTATATTCGCGATATGAGTCAATATAAAACCCTCAGAATTCTTTTAAGAATTTTATTGTTGATCTGTGTTGTAACAATACCATTGCTGATTATTTGGTTTGCCTATGAAAAAATAACCAAGAAATCTTATTTGAGTGGTAAATATTTAATATTGTCAAAGAATAAATACTCACTGGATGACTCAACGATTAAATTAGAGGAATTAAACAGCGAAGATGGAAATACATTGCTGGGTACAGTTGCTGGTGGCGTTTTGTTTGGAGGTGTTGGTGCTTTAGGTGGCGCTATATTAGGTTCCAGAAAAAGCGGAGTTTTTGTCTTGACAGACCAAAGCAACCAAAAAACCTTGATTGAAGCCAAAGGAACAGGAATTGTAAAGCAACTACGAGAACTTAGCTTTATTGGTAAAGCATTTTCGTAATGTATTGAATGCAATTTAACAAATTGCTCAATTACGTTCCGGCCGCCAAAAGCGCGGCCTCCACGGGACAGCCTACGCGTTGCTTCGGCTGCCCATTAGCAAGGCGTTATGTTTACTATGGAATAGGTGTAAATGAAAGAGCTGGTCTCTGCGAAAATAAAAGGGCAATTAGAGAAAATAATTGCAGTGTATTTCGATTTATTTAGATTGGAATTAGATAATTTCAGACTGGTCCTTCTATTTGAGGGTGTTAGTGTGGAAAATGTTGGGGAAGTCTTTATAGCAAACTCTTCATGCAGCAAAAAAATAAATAAGCGCAGACAATTGATCGGTGAAACCTTTTACTCGCAAAAAAAAGATATAGTGAACTCTTTTTTTCTAAACCTAGCTAAATTATTTGACGACCCCAAAAGAAACAAACCCAAATCCATTCCTATTTTGGTTAAAACCATAACCAATAATTATCACTTATTTGAGAAGACAGAAGATTTAAAAAAAGCTATAGATAGATATGAGGAACGCATCAATAAAAGCATAAAAACAATTAATTTAGTTAAAGAGCACCGAGATAAGTGTTTGGCTCACAATGACAATAATGTCGAGTGTTGTCATCTTAAAGGTTTATCAACTAATGAAACTAGAGAAGTAATGGAAACTATCAAAAGTTTAGTTAATTCTGTTTGTTCTTTTTTTGAAATGGTTGGAATCTTAGATAGTGAATTAGAAAAAATTAAAGATGCGTCTTTTACTAAGAATATAGAACTTTTAGATACTTTTGAACCTAGGTAAACATAACAAACGCCTCAAGAAAGGACGTAAAAAGCTTGGCTTGCGTCACTTCGTTCCTAATTTTAGCCAAGCATTTTCCGCCTGTTAGGCGGGCGTTATGGCTTAAAAGCAAGGAGTAAAAATTGAACAAAGCAGTAACTTGCAGTTCTCTTGAGGAAGTTCGCTCGAACATCGACGTAATTGATCGCAAGATCGTAGCTTTAATCGCTGAGCGCGGTGGCTTCGTTATGCAGGCAGCGCGTTTCAAGAAATCCACCGATGATGTTAAGGCGCCGCAGAGAGTTGAGCAGGTAATCTCTAAAGTTCGAACGCTTTCTCATGAACTGGATGCTAATCCCGATGTGGTTGAGGCTGTTTATCGTGCAATGATTTCTGCTTTTATAAATGCTGAGCTTGTCGAGCATGCTTCTCTTACAAGCAATACTTGAAAGCCATAACAAGCGCCAGCACATCGCGCCAGCGGCGCTGGACTCGCAACAAGTTGCTCGCCTGTGTGGCGGGCGTTAAGCCCATCACTAAACTAAGGAGAAATAAATGAAGGACGTACTATCTATGGCAGGTAACTGTGCCTCTCATGCTATATGGAGTGTTTCCAGTGGCGAAACACTAATACCTATTGTTGGTTTTTTAAAATCTGATGGTAATCAGAACATGCAAAGGCTTGCAATGGGTTCAGCAGAAGCTTTGTCTGTTGGTGAACAAAAGATTAATCGGCTAACTGATGAACATAAAGGTGCGGCTTTTATTAAAGATGCTCTTGTAACCTTAGAAACAGGAAAAACAGACTGTTTAGTTATCGATGTTAAGTTTACTGATGATACATCTAAGAGTGTTCAGCTTCTTATTCCATATAGAAATGCTAATCATGAAAAGGGTTTTGTAGTCCACAGAATAAAAATTACTGAAGCTATTGGATTTAACCATGAAGACTTTGAGTGGATCACAAATGCCTTTTACGACGGATTAGAGTCACACCCTGAGGGTGGGAAAATTTTGGCTGAACAATATGAAGATGAGGCAGGCGTTAGCACAGGATATCAAGGTGAAGAAAATACAGAGTTTTCCATAGAAGATTTTGAAAAGCTTAAACAATCTCCTTTTTTAATATTTTTTCTCGTCGCTGCCGCTGATGGAAAGGTAGATAAAAAAGAAGTTACTGAATTTATGAAAGTGCTTTCTAATCCGGATTTTTTAAAGAATCCACTTCTCAACAGAATAATTACAAATATAATCAATGACATACCAGAGATTATCGCCGAAATGGCCGCCAAACAGTTAGACTATATTTCTGAGCTTGGAACATTAAAATCTATAGCAGATGGCAACCTATCTGAAGATGAAGCAAATCAGTTTAAGATCTCATTATTCCTAGTAGGCAAACAGATTGCAGAGGCCTCAGGAGGCTTTTTAGGTTTTGGAAGTAAGATAAGCAAAGAAGAAAAATCTGCCTTAGCAGCTATCGCGTTGTGCTTGGGCATCAAGGCTTAACAAGCACCTGCACAGGAAAACCAAAAGCGCTGCTTTTGTTTTCCTGTGAGGTGGGCGTTAGGCATTTGTATGAGCATCTTCGATACTCCACGCTACAAAGAAAACCCAAGCGACATTTTCTTCGACCACTTCGTGATGGATGTTATTGGACTTTTGCCTCCCGGCATGTCGGAAAATCTGGATGCCGCTATATCAACGAGCGGCGGCGCCTGGAGGCAAAAGACCAAACAGCTGATCAATCTCTCAGACACTATCGAGATTGCAATACTTGATCTGTGGTACAGAAATTCTGCAATTTTAGAGTCACGCGGAGAACTTTATGATCCGTATCACTTTGCAGTAAATTTCGTAGATGCTTATTTTGCGGAAAATAGCCAAGTAGATCAGTGGTCAGGTAATGCGCTAGAGGTTGCTAAGAGCCATATTCGTGAAGCTCAGCAACGCAAGGCAAATGCCTAACAATGCGCTCAAAGCGCTCACTCCGTTCGCTGGGACCGGCGAAGCCGGCCCCTTAGCTTAATCGTTAGGCAGCAAGAATATGCAAAAGCCGCCGCTTTATCGCTCGGTAAATACCCGGACACATGGGGTTAAACATGGCTTGGGCGGTGACTACAGAAATGAGCGAAATAAAAAAGCAGTCAAGGCATCTGATGTGAACCGAAGTTCTATGCGTTCACACCATCGGCACGGGCGCGATTACACACCGTTGTTCCGATTCCTTCTATCCAAGGTTGGAGGAAACTGGAATGCAATTAACGCCGAAGCGACAGCACGTCTGGACACTGTAGAACCTATCTATTGGCTCGTAGCCAGAACAGATACTGAGCGACAAGAAGTGGTGCGTATTGGTGAATCGACTTACTTTAGCGGGATGTTCATAGACGATAAAGGTGTGCTTCGGCTCGTGAATCCTACGCTGAAGGCGGAGGGCATGCAGCCGAATTGTACGTGCTGCACTCACACATTTAACGGTGTCAGGTTCGGTGCTGCTGCAGTGCAGCCTAACCCTTCATTCAAGCCGACCCGCTAAAGCGGTCGGCTTAACTCAACGTTAGAAAGGGCATCGGATTCCAGTGAAAAAATTACACCTCGCCATATCAACCGACAAGATCAATGAATCTATTCAGGACTATTCTGTCCGCCTTGGTTGCGCACCTTGTTCTTATATCCCGAATGAATATGCATTATGGAGAACTGAACACCTGAATCTCTCTATACGCCAAGATTCCACGTGTAAACCTGGTGAACTACGTCACTTGGGCTGGGAAGACCCATCGGTCCAAGAATTTGCTAAAGATACTGATATAAATGGTATTATCTGGGAAAGATTTACTGCTGAGCAGCAGGCTGAAGAGATTAATGAGTTATGGCCACAAGCCAACTATCATCCAAAGTAGTCCTTTCTAACAAGACGCTTAATTCGCAGGCTTCGCCTGCTGGGACGCCGCTGACGCGGCGCCCATTAGCTTGTCGTTAGCATTCTCCTATTAAGAGGATCGTGATGAACACTAAACCTCAAATATTATTTTTGTCTCATGGCGGCGGGCCGATGCCACTTCTAGGTGATGTT
>SMEQ01000264.1_pt1 | contig 16571 bp, 12 predicted proteins | sample 2456281 | NCBI WGS metagenome assembly SMEQ01 (sample SAMN10132596, study PRJNA489261) | soil metagenome | isolation source: day1 antibiotic-loamy sand soil ammended with raw manure from dairy cow... | place: USA | collected 2015-04-01
CGATTTTGGCGATCAAAGCGTGTTTGCTTTAAATACCCAATACGCTATTAGCGATAGCTTGTCGTTGCGAGCAAGCTTTGGCCAAGGGTATCGCGTACCGAACTTAAAAGAGCGTTGGTTTATTTTTGATCACAGCCACTTGGGTTATCAGGTGCTTGGCAATGCGGATTTAATACCAGAAAAATCCGATAGTTATCAATTAAGTCTTGCATGGCAAGCAACGCAAACGCTTAAGCTGAATGCAGGCTTGTTTTACCACGCACTGGATAACTTGATTGTTGAAGATGCCTATCTGGAAACGCTTAGTAACGGTGTAGTGGTTTACCAATATCAAAATATTCAACAAGCGGCCATTAGCGGCGCAGAGCTAGGCCTTGATTGGCAAAGCGTTTCCGGCTTTGGCATCAATGGCTCGTATACCTACCTTGATGGCGAAGATAAAAAAACCGGCCAGCGTTTAAAGGATAAGCCGCAGCACCAAGTCAAAAGTAAATTCAGTTATGACCATGGTGTGGGTTTAAACCTTAGCCTCATCTACAGCTGGCAAAGCCGGCATCAAGCCGCGCTTAGCGATCAGCAATCACCCGCCTGGGCGCAATGGGATTTCAAAGTAAGCCAAGCGCTAGGAAAAAACTTCAGCCTTTATGGCGGCGTCGACAATATCACCAACACCCAGCGTGATTTTACTAAACCCGAAGATCAAAAGCCTGTAGCAGGGCGTTTAGTCTATCTCGGTTTTGAACTGCACTATTAATCAACAAGAGGATAGAAAAATGAAGAAACGCCCGAGTTTATTGGCCATAAGCTTAGCCACTGCGCTAATGCTAACCGGCTGCAACAGCAGCGATAGTGATAGCCATGCAGGCATCGAAAGTAACGGATCGAGCAGCAATATCCAGACCGTTCATATCGACGCAAGCAGTAATACGCAGCCTGTGCATTTTAGCTTTAGCCAAGGTAAAACAGTTAGCGAAACGGACGATTGGGATATTCGCTTTATTCGCGACAAGATTACCGTTAATACCACCAAAAAAACCGCCATAGCCGATAAGCAAGAAGTTTTTTATGATGGCGGCGATCCGTCCGATATTCGCCAGCCAGTGGCTAGTGGCGGTCAGCAGTTCGTAAATGCCACCGATGCGACCATGCTGCCCAGCCTATTCAATGCCATCAGCATACTCGATAACACATGGTACGACCCGAACACGATTAAGCCAGCGATCGATGGCGGCTGGTATATACCTGGACATCCTTTAGCACCTAAAGCGCAAGACTATATTATCCGTTCCAATAAGGGCGATAGTTACGCACGCTTCAATGTCGATAGCATCACCTTTAGCAATGGTGCTTACGATGTAGTATTTAATTTTTACATTCAACAAACGGGTAGTAATACCTTTAGCGCAACGGCTGCGCAATGGACAGTTACTAGCGGCAATGAGGCGTGCTATGACTTTGATCAGCCAGCAGAAGTCGCCTGCGCTGATGCCGCTTGGGATGTGAAGTTCGGTGCCGATCGCATGATGACGCTGTATACCAATGGCGGTGATAGTGGCACAGGCAATGCTGGTGTTTACAAAGTATTAGCCGGAGAAAATTACGCCGGTGGTGGTTTTGATGGTAAAGCAGGCCTACCGCCACAAAGCTACAGCCAAGATGTGTTCGATAGTGCCTTTGTGCGCTTTAACTGGGCGGCATACAACCCGTTAGGTTTAAGTTTTAGCAACCCAGAATCCCACCAATTATGGTCGAACTACCGCGTTTATGTGGTCGATACCGACCCCAGCGATACAACGCTAGAGCCTTACAAAATGCAAATTACCGATTATTACAATGATGCCGGTACAGCAGGCCATTACACCCTTCGCTATGCTGTATTAAGCGCCACGCAATAGGAGGCATAATGCGATATCTAGTTTTTTTCTCGATACTGTTATTCAGTGCGTTCAGCACGGCAGACACCATGCGCTTGGTCAGTATTGATGGTGCCTTAACGGAGATTATCTATCAGCTGCAAGCAGAAAAAAGCTTAGTGGCGGTCGATAGCACCAGTTTGCACCCACAAGCTGCCACCCAACTCGCTAATGTCGGCTATATGCGGGCGTTATCGGCAGAAGGGGTATTGTCGGTTAATCCTAGCGATGTGATCACCACCCAAGCGGCAGGGCCTGAAAAGGTTCTGCAGCAGTTAGCAGCGGCGGGCATTAAGGTGCATATTATTGATGAGCCTTATACCGGACAGGGTGTTATCAATAAGGTAAAAGCCGTAGGGAAAATCGTTAATAAGCCAGAGCAAGCCAAGGAGTTAGCGGCAAGCATAGAGCAAAAACTGGCGCGTATTGAACAACAGCTTGCGAAAAAAGAAGCACCCCTTAGCGCACTGCTATTTTTAGGTATGCAAGGTAACCAGCTGATGGCGGCAGGGGCCAATACCCAAGCCGATGCCTTGCTGCAAGCGGCACATTTGATAAATGCCAATGCCGATGCGCAGGGCTATAAACCGCTGAGCAAAGAAGCGGTATTAAGCCTAAATCCTGATGTGATTATCATCGCGAACACCGAAGGTAGTTTGGATCAACACATCAGTAAGCAATTTGCCTACAGCAAAGCGTTTGCCAATAACAAAGTGCTGCTCGCTAACGCAGAAGATCTACTCAGCTTTGGCCCACGTTTTGCCGATGCTTTAGCGCGTATTACCGCCGTGGCCTACCCCTAAGCCATGGCGAATTACCTGAATCCGCGCCTGGTATTTATCGCTTTGCTAGCGATGCTAATAACCGCTGTATTTGCATCACTTGCCGTCGGTTCTTTTCGTATCGATTTTAGCGCCTTGCAAGCCAGTTTTTTTAGCGGCGAAGAAGGGACAGCGGTGGATCAGTACGTGCTTTTCCAACTACGTTTGCCGCGCACGCTAACGGCCATTATAGTCGGTGCAGGCTTAGCGATTTGTGGTGTGTGTACCCAAGGCTTATTTCGCAACCCCTTGGCCGACCCGAGCTTAATTGGTGTGTCTAGCGGTAGCGCTTTAGGCGCGGTGTTGGTCATTGTTATGTCTAGCCAGTTTGCGCAAATCTTTCAGCAACCGATGTTACAGGCTTTGCTGTTACCCGTTGCGGCATTTCTTGGTGGGCTTTTGGCTACGTGGCTCGTGTATAAAGTGGCGAGTAAACAAAGCGGCACCGATACCTCTTTATTGCTATTGGCCGGTATCGCCATTAATGCCATCTGTGGCGCAGCAACAGGGCTACTAGCCTATATCGCTAGCGATAATCAGCTGCGCGATCTCACCTTTTGGCAAATGGGTTCGGTGGCTAAAAACGATTGGACGATGCTGGCGGTTAGTGCGCCGATTATCCTTATTGCCAGCATACTATTGTTACGATTTAAAACGGCGTTAAATAGCCTGCTACTCGGCGAAAATGTAGCCCAGCATATCGGTTTTGAGTTGCACCGTATTAAGCGGCAATTGATTTTTCTTAGTAGTGTCATTGTAGGCACCTGTGTAGCGATAAGTGGCCTGATTTTATTTGTCGGTTTGGTTGTGCCGCATATTCTACGCAGCATTATCGGCCCCGACCATCGGCTGTTATTGCCAGCTTCCATGCTTTTAGGTGCGGTTTTATTGCTAGTAGCTGATATTTTTTCACGCACAGTGATTGCCCCAGCAGAACTCCCCATTGGTTTGTTTATGTCCTTGATTGGCGGGCCATTTTTCTTATTGTTGTTGATTAAGCAGCGAACGAGTTTTTAATATGCTAGAAGCTAAAAATCTAAGCCTTACGATGGGCAATAAGCATTTATTGCGTGATATCAACTTCTCTTGCCAAGCAGGCCAATTGATCGCTTTATGTGGGCCAAATGGCGCAGGTAAATCCACCTTATTAAAAGCGCTGGCGGGCGATAATCAGCCGCAACAAGGGCACGTTTTTTATCATACAGAGAACATAAAGCAGCTGAATGCCTTAACGCTTGCTAGCCGCCGTTCGGTGATGCCGCAAAGCCTGCAAGTCAGTTTTAATCTCAGCGCGCAAGCCGTTGTCGAAATGGGGCTTATCGCTTGCCAAAATACACAGCAAGCAGAGCATATTGTTATGCAAATGGCCGATCTGCTCGATATCAAACACCTACTTGGCCGCGTCTATAATAGTCTTTCCGGTGGCGAGCAACAGCGTGTGCAGCTCGCCAGAGTGATAGGCCAAATACGCCAGCACACAGCAGCAAGCGCAGGCTTTCTTTTATTGGATGAATGCACCTCGGCGATGGATATGGCGATGACACATAAAGTATTTTCACTACTACAACGCATCAAACAAGAAAATTTAGGCATTATTGCTGTGGTGCACGATTTAAACCTCGCTAGCCTTTATGCCGACCATATCGTTATGCTAAAAGACGGTGCGTCTTATGCCGAAGGCTGCCCAAAAACGGTATTAACAAAATCGATTATCCATCAGGTTTTTCAGGCCTCAGTAGAAATCATGCAACACCCAACACTGGCTAAGCCGGTTATCGTGCAAACGCCAAACTAGTCAGTATTGCTTCCTGCGAGGTGTCGTATTCTTACGATAAGTTTAAGAAAATCGAGCAATGGCTAGGATTCTGTTAAAATCGCCATCGTTTAGGTATTCTGCTTACCTTCCTGCCTTCATACACAGGTGTTATTCATGACACACAGACTTATTCAATGCTTTCTGGCCAGTATAGGCCTAGCCTTATGGGTGGCTACGCAAGCCAGCCCAACTATCCCAGATACCATGGAACAACGCCTAATGGCATGTGCGCAATGCCATGGCGAATACGGCTATGGCAAGTTGAACAGCCCCGAAATTCCACGGCTGGCCGAAAAACCCGCCGGTTATCTGTATAAGCAGATGTTACTAATACAGGCCGGTGAAGGACAAAATGCAACAATGGCTTATGCGATGCGTCAATTAAGCCCTGCGTATCTAGAAAAGATCGCTAAATACTACGCCAGTCAATATGTACCTTCCCAGTCGCACGCCATTCCTGAAATGTCCGCTGCGCAAATGCAACGAGGCGAGCAATTGGTAAACCAAGGCGATCCAGCACTGGGCGTGCCCTCCTGCAAGCAATGCCATGGCCAAGCATTAACCGGTGTAAAACCGATGATTCCTGGTATTTTAAATCAGCCGTATGAGTATGCCGTAACACAATTGAACCTATGGCGTCACAACGATCGCTCGGTGGTTAGCACACATTGTATGTGGGTGGTTGCTAACCGCCTATTGAAAACCGATGTGGAAGCTGTTGCAGCTTGGCTAGCGGCACAGCCTTTACCGGATAATAGAGAACCCGTAGAGTTAAGCGAATTACCCGAGGCGTTGCCTGATTGGTGTTATGTCGGCCAAAGTAAGGTGAGTTTATAATGTATCAGTTAGTATACACTTCATTTAAAGGTCTTTTGTTTGCTGGTTTGGCTGTTATTGCTATAGCAACACAAGCTACCGAATCACAACAAGCATTGATCGAAAACGGTGAATATATTGCCCGCATAGGCGGCTGTACGTCATGCCATACACTAACAAAAGATAAACCCTTGGCTGGCGGCTATGAAGTGCGCACGCCGTTTGGATCCATTCACGCACCGAATATTACGCCCGATGTTGCGACCGGTATTGGTAGTTGGAGTTTTGCCGATTTCTGGCAAGCCATGCACCACGGTAAAGGCAAAAACGGCAAGTTATTGTATCCAGCATTTCCTTATACCTCGTATACCAAAATGCGTCGAGAGGATGCCTTAGCATTGTATAGCTATCTGCAATCGCTGCCAGCCATTCGCCAGGACAATCGCGAGCCTAACTTTGATTTTCCTTACAATATGCGTGGCACGCTCTATGTTTGGCGCGCCTTGTATTTTAATGAAGGTGAATACCAAGATAACCCACAACACAGTGCCGAGTGGAACCGCGGCGCGTATTTAGTACAAGGTGTAGGCCACTGCGATGAATGCCACACAACACGCAATGCCTTAGGTGCTGTGGATCAAAAACACCCTTTGGTCGGTGGGCTGATTCCAGCACAAGATTGGTATGCACCGAATTTAAGCATGCAAAAAGGTGGCGACTTAGAAGGTTGGACGCAAGACGATATGATAACGCTGTTAAAAACAGGCCTATCGCGCAAAGGCGGTGCATTAGGGCCGATGGCGGATGTGGTACGCAATAGTACCCAACATATGACCGAAAGCGATTTAAAAGCAGTCGCCGTTTATTTAGCTTCATTACCTGCTCCGGTATCGAGCAAAAAAACAGCAGAAATCCTGAAAGCGGCAGACTATAAAGCCGGCCAAGCACTGTTTGCAGAAAACTGTGCCGGTTGCCATGGTGAGCAAGGCCAAGGCGTTGCTGGCATCTACCCAGCTTTGGCAGCAAACCCAACGGTTGTAGAGCCTACAGGGGTAAATACTATGCGCTCGGTATTATTGGGCGGTTTTACAGTGACCACCCAAAGTAATCCCGAACCCTATTCTATGCCACCGTTTGCCGATGCCTTGGATAATGCGCAAATAGCAGCGGTGATCAATTATATTCGCCAATCCTGGGGTAATAATGCCACCGCGATAACGCCAGATGCAGTCAGAGCGATGCGTCATAAACCCATCCACTGATCGGTTGTACAACGGCCGCTATGCCAATGCTTAGCGGCCGCTCAACAGAGTTGATCGGGTTTAAACATTGATACACACGAGTGGCGCGGATATAATCGCTGCGCTTAATACACCCGATTTGGAGTCTCCACCCGTGTAAGTTTCTTCTCGCTGCTATTTGGCAGCAATCTATACATACGCAATATTGCACCCGATGTTTTGCGCTTCTTCGAACAAGAATTCGCAGCCAAAGCTATGATAAATTGGCATAATTAATAGAACACCATCATGATGAAATCCCTACGCCAGGACTGGCTATCCAATGTCCGCAACGATTTACTTGCAGGCGCTGTTGTTGCCCTCGCACTGATTCCCGAAGCCATCGCTTTTTCCATTATCGCCGGTGTAGACCCCAAAGTTGGCTTGTATGCATCGTTCAGTATGGCGGTGGTTATTGCTTTCACAGGCGGCAGACCGGGGATGATATCCGCCGCCACAGGGGCCATGGCTTTAGTCATGGTGATGCTAGTTAAAGAGCATGGCTTGCAATATTTGCTGGCGGCCACCTTATTAACCGGTGTACTACAAATTGGCGCAGGGTGGCTAAAACTCGGCGGGCTGATGCGCTTTGTCTCGCGGTCGGTGATTACTGGCTTTGTGAATGCCTTGGCGATCCTCATCTTTATGGCGCAATTGCCAGAGCTCACCGGTGTTACTTGGCATGTCTACGCCATGACAGCCGCAGGCTTGGGCATTATTTACTTATTCCCCTACATCACCAAAGCTGTGCCATCGCCTTTGGTAGCCATTTTAGTGCTATCGGCTATCGCCATGTACTTCGGTATTGATATTCGCACGGTAGGCGATATGGGCGAGCTGCCCAATAGTTTGCCGGTATTCTTGTTGCCTGATGTGCCACTCAACTTAGAAACACTGAAAATTATCCTGCCATTCTCCGCTACCTTAGCCGTGGTCGGTTTGCTTGAATCGATGATGACAGCCTCTATTGTTGATGATTTAACCGATACCACCAGTAATAAAAATCGCGAATGCGTAGGCCAAGGCGTGGCCAATATAGCCACTGGATTTATTGGTGGTATGGCAGGTTGCGCGATGATTGGTCAATCGGTGATCAACGTAAAATCCGGTGGTCGTGGGCGTTTATCCACCTTCGCAGCGGGTGCGTTTTTACTGATTCTAATCGTCTTTCTAGGCGACTGGGTAGCACGTATTCCTATGGCTGCCTTGGTCGCAGTCATGATCATGGTATCCATCGGTACCTTTAATTGGGCATCTATTCGCAATTTACGCAGCCACCCGAAAAGCTCTAGCGTGGTCATGTTGGCCACGGTTGCAGTAACGGTAAGCACACACGATTTAGCTAAAGGCGTATTGGTTGGGGTCTTGTTATCCGGTATCTTTTTTGCCAGCAAAGTGGGGCAAATTATGCGCATTCAATCGCGCACTGAAGATGAAGGGCGTTTTCGCACTTATAAGGTAAGCGGTCAGATTTTCTTCGCCTCGGCAGAGCGTTTTATCAACGCATTCGACTATAAAGAAGTGATCGACAAGGTACGTATCGACGTAAGCCGTGCGCATTTTTGGGATATCACCGCGGTAGAAGCCTTAGATAAAGTACTGATAAAATTTCAGCGCGAAGCGATAGAAGTTGAAGTGGTAGGCTTAAACCAAGCCAGTGCGACGATAGTGGATAAGTTTACCGAGCAAGACAAAGATGTCGTCGAGGATATGCTGAAAAGCCACTAAGGAGAACACTATGAAGAACGAAAACAAAGTATTGGCCTGTGTGGATAAATCCCATTATGCAGACTACGTAGCCGACTACGCAGCGTGGGCGGCAAAACGTATGGATGCGCCTGTAGAGTTTTTGCATGTGATCGACAACCACCCAAGTGAAAGCTTGGGTGAAGACCGCAGCGGCGCAATCGGCATCGACGCAAACGAAAACTTATTAAAAAAACTCACCGCCGAAGGCGAAGCACATATCAAAGCCGCCCGCGAAGAAGGGCGCATTTTTCTCAATCGCCTACGTGAACGCGCTATCGAAGCCGGCGCTAAAGAAGTCGACACCCGACAACGCCACGGCGACTTACAAGAAACCATCGCCGAACAAGGCGCAGACGTACGCTTACTGGTACTAGGCCGCCGCGGCGAAACCCCAGAAACCTCACGCTTTCCCATTGGCCGCCATGTAGAGCGCGTGGTGCGTTCATTAAATAGACCCATCTTGGCGGTAACAGAAAACTTCAAAGAACCCCAACGGGTAATGATCGCCTTCGACGGCGGCACTATCACCCGTCGTGGCGTAAAAATGATCGCAGACAGCCCCTTGTTCAAAGGCTTGCCGATTACCCTGCTGATGTCCGGTAAAGAAAAACCCGACGGCCAAAAGCAACTCGACTGGGCAAAAGACACACTGCAAGCAGCAGGCTTTGACGTGAACGCCATGCTCATCCCCGGTGAAACTGAAAAGGTCATCGCCGACACCATCAGAACACAATCCATCGATATGCTCATCATGGGCGCGTTCAGCCGCTCACCGCTGCATGGCTTGATATTTGGCAGTAATACCTTGGAGTTGTTGAGCTCGGCGACAGTGCCTACTTTGTTGTTGCGCTAAGCAATTTTTAGCTAGTGCTGTCCAGTGCCAGCTTATCTATTTTCTCTATTGCTGAAATTCAACGATTTGCTTAAGGTGCTTTACTGCATCTGACAAAGAAAACCTGCAACTGCTGAGTAAATTAGATTTAATCGCTATATATTGTCTTATGCGCGTTAAGGGATAAAAAAATAATATTTTGGATGTAAGCCATGCAACAAATCGGTACTTATGAGCAGTTAATCACCCAGCTTATTTCTAAGCGATTAGATAGAGATAAGTTCTACGTGGGCGAGCGCGAATTAACCGCAGCAGAAGCCTCTATCTGGCTATCGCGCTTTCTCAGCCAAGTGCTTGAATATGCTTTAGGTTCTATCCCTGCTGGTAAAGAGCAATTAGAGCAGCAAATAGCGTTGGCCAATCAACTGTTATTCTGGTTAAAGGATAAGCTGAATGACAAGGACATCATCGAAGATAATTTACTGTGCAGCCAAGGTCGCATTCTTACCGCTTTATACGAGCTGGATAACCCTATCGCAGCAGATCTCAAAAAATATGTGGCTGATATTTTCCCACTCACAGGCTTAACGCAAAGCGAGTTGTTTTGTGGCAGTAACGTGGGCCTATCACTTGAGTCTGAATTGAAAAGAGAAATTCTATCAGCAGATAAAATCTACTGGCTAGTATCATTTATTAAGTGGGCAGGCATACGCATCTTTCGTAACGAGTTAGAAGAGTTTGCGCGTAGCGGCCGAGAAATAAAGATAATCACAACATCCTACATGGGCGCGACCGATGCTAAGGCTGTGGAGTTTTTAGCAAGCCTACCGAATGCGCAAGTAAAACTTAGCTACAACACCACGCGTGAACGTTTACACGCAAAAAGCTATTTGTTTCTTCGCGATACAGGGTTTCATACCGGCTATATCGGCTCATCGAATTTATCCTACTCGGCGTTAACTAGCGGCTTAGAGTGGAACTTGAAAATAACCTCCCAAGAAATACCGCATATTATTAAAAAGTCGCTAAGCACTTTTGAAACGTATTGGGAGTCGGATAGTTTTGAGCTGTTTGATGGCAAATCCGAAAGCAAGGAAAAGCTAAAAAACGCCTTGAAAAAAGAGCATGGCTCACAGGATACTGCAGACACTTATTTTTTTGATATCAAGCCCTTTGCTCATCAGCAAGAAATACTAGAGCAGTTAAATGTTGAGCGTCACTTGCATCAGCGCTATCGCAACTTGGTTGTAGCAGCAACGGGTACAGGTAAAACGTTGATTTCTGCCTTTGACTTTGCGCGCTTTTATAAGCAAAAACCGGATGCTACTTTCTTATTTGTAGCGCACCGCGCCGAAATATTAAAACAGGCTAGAAATGCTTATAGAGCGGTTTTAAGAAACAACAGTTTTGGTGAGTTATGGGTGGGTAGCCATAAGCCCGCACACCACAGACAATTATTTGCATCGATACAGACATTAAATAGCCAATTAGAAAGTCTACGTTTATCGGCAGATTACTACGATTATATTGTCGTCGATGAAGTCCATCATATTGCAGCGAATAGTTATCGAGCGATGGTTGATTATTTTAAGCCACAGATATTACTGGGCTTAACGGCAACACCTGAACGTCATGATGGTTCCGATATTTTAAGCGATTTTGGAGGCGTAATTGCCGCGGAATTACGCTTACCCGAAGCCATTAATCGTCGCCACCTGTGCCCATTCCAGTACTTTGGTATTGATGACGACACAGATTTACGCAGTATTAGTTGGAGCCGTGGTCGATACGATATTGCCCAATTAACCAATCTATATACGCACAACCAGCAGCGTGTTAGTAAAATTTTACAAAGTCTTAGTGAAATCGTTACTGATACTTCGCAAATGAAAGCTTTAGCCTTTTGTGTCAGCCGCGAACACGCAGAATATATGTGTAAGCAGTTTTTGCTAAAAGGCATTCCCAGTGATTACCTCACTAGCGATAATAGCAACGAGCGAGTGCAAAAGCGGCAGGCTATCCGTAGCGGTGAAATTAAAGTGCTGTTTGTCGTTGATATCTTTAATGAGGGTGTCGATATACCCGAAGTTGATACCTTATTGTTTTTGCGGCCAACCGAAAGCTTAACGATTTTCTTGCAGCAGCTAGGGCGAGGCTTACGTTTAGCTGATGGTAAAGAATGCTGCACAGTTTTAGATTTTGTTGGTAACTCGAGACCTGAATATGATTTTACGAATAAGTTTAGAGCGCTACTGGGGAAAACTAACCGCGCGATAAAAACTGAAATAGAAGAAGGTTTCCCGCACGCGCCACTAGGTTGCCGCATAGAGCTAAGCAAACGTACGCAAGAGATCGTGCTTAAAAATATTAGCCAAGCAACACTAAATGTTAATCGTATTGTGAGTCTAATCAGGCAGTTTCCCTCGAATACAAATCTTCCTTTAACGCTGAAAAACTTTCTAAAAATACATCCCCACATTCAGCTCGAAGAACTTTATAAAAGAGGTACATGGATAGAGTTAGTCGCTAGAGCGAACGGCAAAAGTATAACAAATGAAAAAGAACAGCTGCTTGTAAAAGCCTATGAACGTGCGATTAACACAAGGCTTATACCTAGCGATGCCTACCATTATTACGCATTCTTGAAAGCGTTATGTCAGCAGGATTTCCAATTAAGCGCTGCAATGGATAAGCGTATGGCATTGATGTGCCATTATGATTTCTGGCAATCCACAGGAGAGAAAGCGGGCTTTAGCTCACTAGAGGAAAGTTTAAAAGCGCTATCTCATCCTGATTTAAAGTCGGAATTGCTGGATGTGCTCGATGTGTTAATGAATCGGGTCAATCATGAGCAGTGGGCTATGGCGAATATGCACGATGTGCCACTCAATATGCATGCACGTTACGCACGTGAACAGATTTTAGTCGCCTTCGGCACGTCGAAACTTGACTACCAAAGACCCGCAAGAGAAGGGGTGCTCTATATTGAAGAAGACAATATAGAGCTTCTCTTCGTTACTCTAAATAAAGATGAACAGCGATTTTCGCCGACAACCATGTATCACGACTACGCGATGAGTGAAGCGCTTTTTCACTGGCAATCACAAAACAGCACGCGACCCGATAAAGGCAAAGGCCTGAGTTATATAGAACATGCGTCAGAAGGTAAGCGTATTTTTCTATTTGTTCGAGAACAAGCGAACGATGAACATGGTCGCACAATGGGTTTTGTTAACTTTGGCGAAGTGGGCTATGTCAGCTCAACAGGCTCCAAACCTATGGATATTGTATGGCGGCTGGAAGAACCTATGCCAACATTTATGTGGCAGGCGTCAGCGAAATTAGCTATGGGTTAAGTCTTCTAAAGTGGCTGGAAGTTGTAGCCTGTTGAAGTGCGCGTTTATAAAGAAGAACTGATGGTGTTAGTCGTCATTACCGCAATCGCCGTATTGGTGAGGTTTTAAAAGAGCTGGATTTAACAGAAGGGCGCTCCACGGGTTTGCCGAAAATATTCAGTAAAATGGCGAATAATGGTTCACCAAAGCCCATTTTTGAAACCGATGAAGATCGCAGTTATTTCTTAGTGCGCCTACCTGTACATAAAAAAGTTGCAGAGCTTGAGCAAGCTAATGAACAGGTAGATCATCAAGCTACCCCCGAAGTCACCCCCGAAGTAAGACAGTTTTTGGTCGCTATATCTGTTTGCTTGCAGTTCGTCGCCTTGCATTTATCAAGGCTACGCATGATGAACTGCAAGAGGTTAGTACAGTTAATAAATTAGCATTCGCACATTTACACGATACACAACTAAGCTAACAACCAATCCCCGTCATATAGCATAACCGCTGGGCCGCGCATGAATACGGGCGTGCCCGATCCTTCCCATTCAATGTGCAAATCGCCACCGGACAGCTCCACTTTTACCTTTTCACTTAGCAAACCTGCTCTTCTGCCTGCGACAACGGCTGCACAAGCGCCCGTGCCGCAAGCTAAGGTTTCGCCCGTACCACGCTCATAAACACGCAGGCGAATATGGTTAGGTGTTATCACTTGCATAAAACCGACATTCACCCGATCCGGGAAGTGTGCATTGGATTCAATCAAGGGACCGAGCTTATCCACCGGTGCGGTATCGATATCATCCACTTGGAGTACGGCATGCGGGTTGCCCATATTCACTACGGCGATATTAAGCAGCTCATCTGCAACAATTAGCCTGTAACGAATGGCGTTGCCTGAAGCGATAAATGGAATGTTTTTCGCTTCGGTCTTTGGCACGCCCATTTGCACTCGCACTAAACCATCAGCACCTAGCAGCAGTTCAATAACGCCAGCACAGGTGGCCACTTTTAAAGGGTTTTTGTTGGATAAGCCTTTGCGATGTACAAAGCTTGCAAAGCAGCGCGCACCGTTGCCGCATTGTTCCACTTCCGAGCCATCGGCGTTAAAAATACGATAACCAAAATCCACTTCAGGGGTGGGTGCGGCCTCCACCATCAATAGTTGATCAAAGCCTACACCAAAGTGACGATCGGCCATTTGGCGTATTTGCTCCTTGCTCAGTTGAATGGGGGCGCGGGTGGCATCCAGCACCATAAAATCATTGCCGAGGCCGTGCATTTTAGTAAAGGGCAAATGGGAAGAAGCTGTAAGGGGCATCATAAGACTCCAAATACAGAATCTATTGCCAGAAACGTGCCAACAAATAAATGCTATAAAAATCAGTGTCTTGAGATTTGTTATTGATTGTTATGCACTTTTTTAGCGCAAAAATAAAAAAATCGCACCGCTATAGTGATGCTTGAATTTGCTTGCGCTTGTTTGGTGCTGCAAATGGGCGAATTTCACTATCGTGAAGCATTTATCTTTTATTGAAAGCAGTATGGCTAATTAAGTTGTTGAAAAATTTAGCCTTTTATTTAGTTGGCGCAATCTCTGCAACAGTGAGGGTGTGTTCCCAATGTTTTCAACCTAAGGATGAACAATGAACAAACTCCTTCAAGCGTCTACTTTACTTACTTGCGTTATGGCTATGCTGCCTGCTCAGGCAAAAACAACGGCTTCTGTCGCGGTTTCTAATCAGTATGTTTTTCGAGGGCTTGATTTAAGCAATGGCTCGCCTGTCGTTGCAGGTGCCTTAGATTACGAGCACAAAAGTGGCTTGTATGCAGGTATTTGGAGCGGTTCAGGGGATGATAGCTTGGGTACGGAGGTTAATTATTACTTTGGCTATAAGGGCAGTCTTAAAGGCTTTAGCTACGGCCTAGATTATCTCAATTACTATTACCCGCAAAGCAAAGGAAGTACCACGCCAGTGATTGATTTTAATGATTATGCCGAGGTTACTTTATCCATGGGATATAGAGGTGTTGGCTTTAGTGCTGCTGTTCCAACACACGATGAGGTGGCCGGTAATTATATTTATTATGTGCTGAGCTATAGCTACCAAAAATTCCAAGTTGCTTTGGGGGTGAATGATCATGAAAGCCGTACGTCTCGCTATAGCCATGTGGATCTGGCTTATCAATTTAACAAGCATCTAAGATTTGGTCTTAGCCAAGTTATTGATCAGGGGAAAGGTGCAACGCTGCCCGATGCGCTGCTTTTCTTGGTGACTTTAAGCCTTCCTGTCGAGTTGTAATAAAGGGGTAGTTTATGACACACCGAAGCACTGCCCACCCATTTGAAAACACTATTTGTACAGCGGTAAGTCGTTGATAAAAAGCTAGAAACCGCACTTTTAAGCCTAAGGGAGCTTAGCATGGAAAATAATATTTATGAATTACAATTTGCTTTAGACACCTTCTATTTATTAATAGGTGGTGCGTTTGTTATGTGGATGGCAGCAGGCTTTACCATGTTGGAGTCGGGCTTGGTGCGTAGCAAAAACACCATAGAAATTCTGACAAAGAACATCGCTCTTTATGCTATTGCATGTACGGTCTACTTATTGGTCGGCTATCAATTGATGTATAACGGCGGATTCTTACTTTTGGGTATTAACGAATTGGATAGCAATAGCGTGCTTAAGGCGCTTTCCTCACGTGAAGATGGCTTTAATGGCGCGGCTATTTACTCACCAGCAGCGGACTTTTTCTTTCAAACGGTGTTTGTGGCTACTTGTATGTCGGTTGTTTCTGGCGCAATTGCTGAGCGGATGAAGCTGTGGGTGTTTCTGAGTTTTGCGCTTGTGATGACAGCGGTAATTTACCCCATCAGCGGTGGCTGGGGCTGGGGTGGCAAAGCGGTCTTTGGCTTGTTTAGCTTTGAAAGTATTGGCTTTAAAGATTTTGCCGGTGCAGGCATTGTGCATATGGTGGGTGCCTGCGCAGCCTTAGCTGGGGTGTTACTGCTAGGCCCGCGTTTAGGTAAGTACGATAAGTACGGTCAGGCGCGTGCAATCCCTGGTGCCAATATACCACTGGCCACTTTAGGTACCTTTATTCTTTGGTTCGGCTGGTTTGGTTTTAACGGTGCTTCGGTACTTAAAATGAGTGATATAAACAGTGCGCACACGGTTGCTATTGTTTTCTTGAATACCAACGCCTCCGCTGCAGGAGGGCTTATTGGCGCCATGCTAATGAGTTATATAAAAGTTCGCAAAGCGGATTTAACAATGATATTGAATGGCGCATTAGCAGGTCTTGTTGCTATTACAGCAAGCCCCGATACGCCTAGCCCATTATTAGCAACCGGTATTGGTTTAAGCGCTGGGGTGTTAGTCGTGTTATCGATTATCGCGTTGGATAAAATCAAAATCGATGATCCAGTAGGTGCGATCTCTGTCCATGGTTGTATTGGTGTTTTTAGTTTAATGGTTGTGCCTTTAAGTGATGGAAACACAACTTTCTTAGGCCAGTTTATCGGCACGATAAGTCTGGTTGTTTGGGCGTTTACTGCCTCATTTGCCGTATGGTGGTTACTAAGAAAACTTGTCGGTTTACGTCTTAGCCGTAGTGATGAATACCAAGGTGCGGATATAAGTGAATGCGGTATAGAAGCTTATCCGGAGTTTACTCAGGGTAACTAGGTGTGAGGTGTGAAGGGTTAGGAGTTGCAGACCGTTAATACTAGCTTCCATGGATGGATTAACGGTTTGCCTTTATGCTCTTAATTATTTAGAAAGCTATTATTGTTGACGATTAGCATCATGCAGCCGCCAATGCACTTTCTACGCGCTCCATAGCAGCGACTACCTTGTCATAGCTATTGAAGGCACTGATGCGCACATGGTTTTCACCACAGACACCAAAGCCAGATCCTGGGGTACAGACCACACCGGCTTCGTTAAGTAGAAAGTCAAAAAACTCCCAAGCACTGCGATCCACTTGCACCCAAATATAA
>SMEQ01000290.1_pt1 | contig 16561 bp, 15 predicted proteins | sample 2456281 | NCBI WGS metagenome assembly SMEQ01 (sample SAMN10132596, study PRJNA489261) | soil metagenome | isolation source: day1 antibiotic-loamy sand soil ammended with raw manure from dairy cow... | place: USA | collected 2015-04-01
TCCTTCAGGCCAAACGCAATCCGCGCAAAATAATGCACGTGCCAGTGAACGTTTACAAACGGATTTACAAGCTTTGAAATTGAATATATTCGAAGGTTTCAGCGCCAACCAAAAAGGGAAATGCCGAGAAGACAGCTACTTTGCATGGCCGATCAGTGAAGAACAAGCATTGTTATTAGGCAAGCGATACCGCCAAAAAACCGTGCTGTTTGTTAACGAAAAAGGTATAGCGAAGCTACTGCATATAAAGCCTTAACACGAGACATTAAGCTAGAGAGCCAGCCGCATCAGACATGAATCGACCAACAAGCGTACTAGAATGTGTTCACAACGCACCTAGCAAGCTGGGCCTGCATCAGGCTTGGCTCAGCTCTTAAAAACTACGACAAACGCTGTTTAAAATCCTCATAACCAAAGCTTTTAACCACTTCTAAAGCATCCGTTTCTGAATTCCACACCACCAGAGACGGCAGTTTAGTACCATTAAACGTCGTTGTTTTTACCATGGTGTAATGCGACATATCTTCAAAGATAATACGCTGGCCGATTTCCAGTGGCTGATCAAAACTGTAATCGCCCATCACATCGCCTGCTAAGCAAGTTAAGCCACCTAAGCGATAGGTATGGGCTTTCTCGTTCGCCTCCCCAGCACCCATAATATCCGCGCGATACGGCATTTCTAAGGTGTCTGGCATGTGGCACGTTGCCGAAGTGTCGATAATCGCTTGGGGTAGCACATTCCAAGTAATATCCAATACTTCGCTAACCAATACGCCGGTGCCAATCGCTACCGCTTCGCCCGGCTCCAAATACACTTGTACTTGGTATTTATCGGAGAATTCACGAATACGTTCAATTAAGGCATCGACTTTATAATCCGGACGGGTGATATGGTGGCCACCACCAAAATTAACCCACTCCATCTGATGCAGTAAATGACCAAAGCGTTTTTCTACGGCATCCAAAGTACGCGATAAAGCATCAAAACCATGCTGGCACAAGGTATGAAAATGTAAGCCACTAATGCCCTCTAATTGGCTTTCATCCAAGGCGGATAAAGGAATACCTAAACGTGAGCCCGGCGCACACGGATCGTACATCGGCACATCGCCTTCGGAGTGTTCAGGGTTAACGCGCAAACCAAATTTCAACTGTGGGCGCTTGGCCTTAGCAGCCTGAATTAAAGGCTGAAAACGCTGCCACTGGCCGCAGCTATTAAACACAATATGGTCAGCAAAGGTTAATAGCTCGGTCAAATCATCTTCCGGAAAGGCTGCAGAATACACGTGCACTTCGCCGCCGTATTCTTCAAAACCTAAACGTGCTTCATGCAAGCCACTGGAACAAGTGCCGGATAAATATTGACTCGTTAAGTCGCCAAAATGCCACATCGAAAATGCTTTTAAAGCGGCCAACAGTTTAGCGCCACTGGCATCGGCAACGTGTTTTAAAATCGCTAAATTTCGCTTCAGCGCCACTTCATCAACCACAAAGCATGGGCTAGGTAAACGCGATAAATCCAGTTTTGAGAAATCAGTGAATTGCATGAAAGCCCCTCAAATAAAAGTAAAAAGGGTGACCGTGGCCACCCTTGTTTGTCAGCGAACGATAGGTATAAGGTTATTAACCTAAATCAAAACTATCCAGCTCGACCACTTTCCATGGCAAACCGTATTTATTCATATCGTCCATAAAAGGATCAGGATCGAACTGTTCGATATTCCAAACACCGGGTTTAATCCACTTACCTTCTAACATCATTTTTGCGCCTATCATCGCGGGCACGCCCGTGGTGTAGGATATGGCTTGTGACTCCACTTCTTTATAGCATTCTTGGTGATCGGCAATATTGTATAAATACATGATGCGTTCTTTGCCGTCTTTAACCCCTTTAACCACACAACCGATACAGGTTTTACCCTTGGTGCGTGGGCCAAGGCTTGAAGGGTCGGGTAATAGTTTAGCTAAAAACTGAATCGGTACAATTTGTTGGCCTTGGTACTCCACAGGCTCTATACCGGTCATGCCGACATTACCTAGCACTTCTAAATGCTTTAAGTAGTTATCAGAAAAACTCATCCAAAACTGCGCGCGTTTTAAGCTAGGGAAGTTTTTCGCCAACGATTCCAACTCTTCATGGTAAAGACGGTAAATATTGTAGGTGCCGACTTCTTCTGGGCAAGTAAAGCTCGCCTTTTTCGACATCGGTGGTGTAGTTACAAATTCACCATTTTCCCAGTGACGACAATCTGCCGTGACTTCACGGATATTGATCTCTGGATTAAAGTTGGTGGCAAACGGATAACCGTGGTCGCCGCCATTCACATCAATAATATCCAGCTCGTGGATTTCATCAAAATAATGCTTGGCCAAATACGCGGTGAATACGTTAGTCGCACCGGGATCAAAACCACTGCCTAATAGCGCGGTTAAACCTGCTTTTTCAAAACGATCGTGATACGCCCATTGCCACTTATACTCAAACTTTGCCGTATCTAATGGCTCGTAGTTCGCAGTATCTAGATAGTTAACACCGGCTTCTAGACAGGCATCCATAATGGTTAAATCTTGATACGGTAAGGCGACGTTAATCACTAAGCTAGGCTGTTCTTTTTTTAACAACGCAGCAAGCTCAGGTACATTATCCGCGTCCACTTGAGCGGTGCGAATGGTACGCTGGTATTTTCTCTCAACTTGTTGAGCAATCGCCTTACATTTAGCCTCAGTCCGGCTAGCCAGTAAAATATCGCTAAACACGTCGGGCAGCTGTGCGCATTTATGTGCTACCACACCGCCAACACCGCCTGCTCCAATAATTACAACCTTAGACATAGTTTATCTCCTTTGGCTTAACCGTCGTATTGTTCAAAATAAGTATAGCCCTGCAAGCTTTCTCGGAAAGCTTTTAACATCTGTTGGCGTTTGGCCACAGTAATACGCCCGTCGCGTACGGCTTTTTCGGCTATACGACGGAAATTTTCTTCAATAGTCTTAGGGTCATACTCCACATAACTTAATACATCCGCAATGCTATCGCCATGGAATTCACGGGCAAAATCAAAACTACCGTCTTCGTGAACATGGATGCTCACCACATTGGCATCGCCAAATAAGTTATGCAAATCGCCTAAGGTTTCTTGATAGGCACCCACTAAAAACACAGCCAGAATATAATCTTCATCCTCGACTAAAGGATGCAAGGGCAGTGTTTTACGACGCCCCAAAGGCGTTGCAAAATCATCAATTTTCCCATCACAGTCACAGGTGATATCGGCAATAATCGCCTCACGCGTGGGCTGCTCGTTTAAGCGATGAATTGGCATAATCGGGAATAGCTGATCAATCGCCCAAATATCAGGCAAGGATTGAAACAAGCTAAAGTTACCGTAGTAAATATCGGATAACTGCTCCGATAAGTTTTCTAACTCCGGCGGTACCCTGTCCAAATTCGGCAAAATATTAACGATTTTGTCCATCACCGCAAGATTGATATTTTCTGCTAAAGCACGCTCACGTAAGGTGGCTTGACCACGGTGGAACATCTCACGGACTTCGTCACGGTAATAAATCGAGTCGTTATAACACTCTTGGAAATTACGCTCGCTAACGGTATTTAATACCGCCATCAAATTGTGTATCAAATCGTGACAGCCTTCTGGCACAATTTCTGGCAAAGCTTGCGGCTTATGCCTACGCACATCCAAAATATTGAACAGTAGCATTGATGAATAGGCCACCGTCGCACGGCCAGATTCAGTGACAATAATCGGATGCGGTATATCTAATGGATCTAGCGTCTCGACAATGGTTTCAACGATATTGACGCAATACTCATCCAGCTGGTAGTTCATGCTGTGCGTGCTATTGGTACGCGCGCCTTCGTAATCCACCGCTAAACCGCCGCCCAAATCTAAGTAACCTAAAGGCGCACCTTCAGCAATCAAACCGGTATAAAAGCGACAAGCTTCCAACACGCCGGCACGAATATTACGAATATTGGGTACTTGTGAACCAATATGGCAATGTACTAACTGCAAGCAATGCAGCATATCCACCGCTTTTAATTCGTCCACAACATCCAATAAAGCGGTGGTGGATAAGCCAAAGATTGAGCGATCGCCGCTGTCTTCGTTCCAGTGGCCTTCGACATCTACAGCGGGCTTTAAGCGCAAACCAATTAATGGCTCAATACCCAATGCACGGCTACGCTCTAAAATGATCGGTAATTCGGTGGGGGTTTCTAAAACAAAGAAACAGCGAATACCCATTTGCACAGCATATAAGCCAAGCTCTACAAACTCCGCATCTTTATACCCATTACAAATAATCAAACTGTCATGATCTTTTAAATAGGCAATAGCAATTAACAACTCTGCCTTACTACCTGCCTCAAAACCATGGTGATAACGGCTGCCATAATCAGCGATTTCTTCGATAACGTGGCATTGCTGATTCACTTTAATTGGGAAAACACCGCGGTACGGGCTTTGATAGCCTGCCTGATCGATTGCACGAGCAAAGGCTTCGTTTAATTCTTTAATACGGTGGTCTAAAATATTCTCCACACGCAAAACAGCCGGCATGGCCAAACCACGCTCGCTCATACCACGCACGATATCGATAATAGGTACGCTCACTTCATGCTCAGCAAACTGTGCAGTGACGACCGCATCGCCCTGTTCAGAAATATTAAAGTAGCCTGCACCCCATTCCTTGACGCCATATAAATCAGCGCTATCTTGCGCTGTCCAAACAGTTTCTTCTTCGTGCTTAACTGATGCTGTTTTTGCGCCTGCAATAGGGTGTTTTTCCATCAAGACGTGCCTTCTATTTTAGTGGATAAAAATCGTTGCATTCTCTACTTTTTTGCCAGCAGAAGAAAGCTTTTTTTCTTTGTTATTTTATGAACTTACGTTAACTCGCATAGCCATAAGCCGGAAGGCAAAACCGCCCTGATTTTTATTGTTTTCTTGACTATAAATACCGCTACAATACACTGAAATCAAAATGAGAGGATAGCATGGTAGAGCACCCTAACAAACAGTTACAAACTTTAGCCATCGTCAACCAAAGCCTGCGCCAATTGATTGATAATTTAGTCCATACTGATGCATCGCCGGATGCCTTAGCGGTATTGAATCAACAGATACTAGCCTTAAGCGAAAACTTTAGCAAAAAGCCTGCTAAACGCCCTATCCCGCACTTTAATAATCATCTTGCTAGCAGCCAACCCAATCTCGCCCTACCCTATAGCCCTATTTGCGGGCCATTTAATCCTGTAGCGCCCCCTGTAGATCTAAGCTTCGATAAAGAAAAACAGCAGCTTATAGGTAAATTATGCGCTCAACGCGCTTATGAGGGGCCACAGGGCTTGCTGCATGGCGGAATTATTTCAGCGATTTACGATCAAATACTCGCCATGCTTAGCACCTGCTTGGATAGACCTAGCTTTACCGCCTATTTAAATATCCAATACTGCAAACCGACGCCTTTATTTGAAGATTTAGTTTTTACCGCTTGGGTAGATGCTATAGAAGGACGCAAAGCCTTTATTAAAGGCCATTGCACCTTAAATGGCGACATACTCACCGAGGCTGAAGGCTTATTCATTCACGTTCAATAACCTTATAAAAGGTTTTATTTGCGACTTTTTTTGATCATTTCGTAAGCTTGCTGAATAGCCTGCGAACGTTCAGTGGCTTTTTTAATCGCAGCTTCAGGCAATCCCTTAGCAATCAATTTATCAGGATGATTTGCGCTGATCAGCTTACGGTAAGCTCGCTTGATCACCGCATCACTATCTCCTGCTTGCACGCCTAAGGCTTGATAAGCATCACTAAGTTGGTCGCTATTACTACGCTGCTCACTGTACTGCTGATACTGACTGTATTCTTGATGAAAGTGAAATTGTGCTTTAAAACGCTGTAGCAAAGCACGGAACACTGGGGCTGGGACGCCCAACATACGTGCAATATTGAGTAGCTCACTTTCCTCATTGGGATGCAGCACCTCATCCACCATGGTTTGCTCTAACAGCAGCTCTAAAAACTGCGCACGCATCATTCTATTGCCACGTGAGTGCGCAACAAAACTCGCCATTAAGGTTTGGAAATCCCCGCCGTCTTTTACTCCTTCTCTAAACCAGTCAATGGCTTGCTGACGACTCTGCGCATGTAATTCGAATTTTTTGATGACGTTTTCAGCGTACTGAATTTCTTCTTCAGACACACGGCCGTCGGCTTTTGCTAAACGCCCCATAGCGGTAAACAAAGCCTGTAAAAAAAGCGTCTTACCTTCTGCAGACTGGCCTTCTGACGGCTCTCTTTTACTGGCTTTAATTAGCGACTTATCAAAATACCAGCCAGCGGCGAAACCTATAGCTACGCCAAACAAGCTTTTGAAGGCAAATATCCCTAACAGGATGCCAATAATTCTGCCGATAATCATATGTTAATCCACTAAGAAGCTAGAAGCTCTTTGATAAAGGGTACCGTGATCTTACGTTTAGCAATCAAGGTGGCTTGGTCTAATTGCTCCAACACTTTAATAATATCACTATTACTGCGGCTATAACGCTGGATAATATAGTTCGCACAAGCCAGATTAAGCTCCATGCCACGGCGGTTGCTGAGGAATTGTAGAAAAGCGACTTTCTCATCATCATCCATTTCCGTGAGCTGGAAAGCCAAGCAAGCAGCTAAGCGCGACTGTAAATCTGCCAACTCCAAACCGAGTAAACGCGCAGGTTTGTTTGCCGCAAAGTATAATGATCGACCCGCCGCGAAGCGTTGATTGTAAAGATGGAACAAGGCCTCTTGCCAATCCGCAACGCCGACAATGGCATCGATATCATCAATGGCAACCACATCAATAGACACAACGCCTTCCAACACCTGTTCTGGCGGAAAGTTTTTTAGCTCGCGTAAAGGTAGATAAATAGCACTGCGACCTAGTTCTATAGCAAGGTTGCAAGCGGCTTGTAATAAGTGTGATTTACCACTGCCCTCAGCACCCGCAAGATAGATACAATCGCTGCTATGTTCGCGCACACCACGCTCTAAGCTGGTTTTGGCAAAGCCGAGCTTTTCGCTAGCAAAAAAGCTATCGAAGTCAGCATCCAAACGAAAGGCGAAGCCCGGTAAAAGTATTTGTCTATGGCGCATCGCTGTTCTGATATAGCAAACTACTTTGATAACGCAGATGCAAATGACGTACAAACACCATCATCACTGCTGCCACAGGCAAGGCCACTAACACACCAACAAAACCGGCTATTTGCCCGCCAGCCATTATCGCAAAAATAACAGCAACTGGGTGCAAACCAATTTTATCACCCACCAATAAGGGCGTTAAGGCGATGGTTTCTAATACTTGGCCGATACCAAACACCAACAATACCCATACTAAAGGCATCAACTCATGAAACTGCATATAAGCGGCAACCGATGTCACGCTAATGCCAACAATAAAACCCAAGTAAGGCACAACACTCGCCAAACCTGCTAGAGCACCTAAAAATAAGGCCAAATCAACGCCAACAATACTCAAGCCAACCGCATAAATAGCGCCCAAGGCCACCATCACTAATAGTTGGCCGCGAATAAATGCGCTTAATACTTCATCGCATTGCTTAGCAAGATTAATCGTTTTGGCGCGAATGCTGTAAGGCAGTAAGTTTTGTATTTTCAGCATGATCACATCCCAATCACGCAATAAATAAAAGCCAACCACAGGAATAATGAGAACATTCAGCAGCATTAATACGATGGATACAGTTGATAAGCTCGCTGACTTTAAAAGATTACCCGCAATACCACTAGCTTCACGCCAATGGCTACTGACCATCTGCTGCAGTTCGGCTAAAGGGATAGCGTGTAACGTAACACCGGTATTTTTCTCAATATAAGGAAATATGCTGTTTTGTATCCACACCAACGTTTGCGGCAAACCCTGCACAAAGCGCGACAACTGCTCCAATAAAGCCGGTATTAACAGCAATAAGGTTAGAAAAAGCAGCAAACTGATAAAAATAAAGATAAGCGAAACAGCGAAGCTACGGCTTAACTTTAAACGCTCTAACTTATCAGCGACAGGATCCATCAAATAAGCAAACAAAGCGCCAACAATAAAGGGCATCAAAATCGCTTTTAGGCTTATCAATAAAAAAACAGCCGCTGCAACAGCAAGCACTATCCAAACGATACGCTGCGAAACACTGAACTCCATCGCGTTCATTCGCCACTCCAATGTAAGTGCAACTGATACAAGCTATTGTCATGCACTAAAGAAGCGCTGATCTGGGGGTTATCCAATAAACGTCTTTGCAGCTGATCATTCGCCGTTTGGAAACTCACAGCCAACTTTAGTTGACCGTTAGCTGCAGATAACACATGTACCTGCTTTACAATATCGATACCTTCAACAAAGTGTAATAAAGCCTCGTAATCACGATAGGCATTAATACCTGAAAACGATAAGACAACTTCCGAATCACTGGAAAGCAGCTGTACAGCATAACGTTGTGCTAGCTGTAAACTGGCCCAATCGATGGCTTGCTGACTCCACTGGGCAAAACTATCGGCTTCTAGCGTCTGTTTGGCAGCTGCGCCGAGCAGACTAACCGTACCTACAACACCTTGATCATGTTGCTGCTCAATGCGCGCCAGTAAAATAGGCTTACCCGCCGCCTGCTGCACTACCGCTTGCAAATAATTTGCATCGTGTTGCCAAAGGCGCTGCGCATCGATTCTAGCGGGCACCTGTGTTGCTAATGTGAAGCCCCAATACAAAACGGCGTTATCTTGCATATACTGCAGCAACGGTTGATAACGACTGTTTTGATTAATCCATTCCACAGAGGTGGCGGTTTGATTTAAAAACCAAACACTTAGCTGCGGCCTATCCGGCGCCCAAAAACTGAGCCCGCCTTTTTGAAGCAACTGCATGATACGCGCTTCTGGAAAACTCGCTTTAATACGCAGCTCGGTGATTTCTTCACCATTTTCATCGACGATCTTTTGATTATAGTAAGCGAATTGCGACGCTAATTTATCGCCTTGCGCTAAATCTTGCGCTAGACTTGGCCGCATATAAACAATATCCGCTGGCACGCCAGAGACCTTGCTTAATACTTGCACCAGTGCTTCACGCAGACCTTTGCGAAAAGTATCCGTTTGACGATCAGTAACCGGCACGCTACTGGCATAAAAGTCATTAGCGGCATGCGTATTGCTTGCCAAACCAAAAACAAGCAAGAGGAGTAAAATCCAATGACGTGGCAGCATAAGGGTATTCATTTCGTTAGTTAAGTCCGCATTGTAACAATAATGTATCAACACTCAATGTTACTTTGCTGGAACAGTGCCATTAGTGTTGCTAAAATGGCCTATTATCCCACAGGTTTTTTCGCTATGTCTGATCAATCTCTCAGTTATAAAGATGCCGGCGTCGATATTGATGCTGGTAACGCGCTCGTTCACCGCATTAAAGCGGCAGTAAAGCGCACCACACGCCCAGAAGTACTCTCAGGTTTGGGTGGTTTTGGTGCATTATGCGCACTGCCCAGCAAATATAAAGAGCCTATTTTAGTTGCCGGTACCGATGGTGTCGGCACCAAACTTAAACTAGCCATTGATAGCGGCATTCATGACACCGTTGGTATCGATTTAGTAGCCATGTGCGTTAATGACTTAATCGTACAGGGCGCAGAACCTTTATTCTTTTTAGATTATTACGCCACTGGCAAATTAGATGTAGACGCAGCCAGCGCGGTTGTTGAAGGTATCGCTAATGGTTGCGAACAATCAGGTTGCGCTTTAATTGGCGGTGAAACCGCAGAAATGCCAGGTATGTATCAAAAAGGCGATTACGACTTAGCCGGTTTTTGTGTCGGTGTGGTAGAAAAAGCCAATATCATTGATGGCAGCAAAGTAGCCGCTGGCGATGTATTGCTGGGGTTAGCCTCTTCTGGCCCACACTCTAACGGCTATTCTTTAATTCGCAAAGTCATTGAAGTGAGCAACGCTGACTTACATGCTGATTTTCATGGAAAAAGCCTGATAGAAACCTTGCTAACGCCTACGCGTATTTACGTTAAACCAATTTTAAAGCTCATGGAAAATATCGAACTAAAAGCCTTGTCGCATATTACTGGCGGTGGTCTATTAGAAAACATTCCGCGTGTACTGCCTGAATATACCCAAGCCACTATCGATAGTAAAAGCTGGGATTTGCCCCCTATTTTCCAGTGGCTAAAAGAGAAAGGTAATATCAAGGACAGCGAAATGTACCGCACTTTCAACTGTGGCATTGGCATGGTCATTTGCATCGCTGAAAAAGATGCAGCTGCAGCCACTGAACAATTGCAAGCTGCCGGCGAGCAAGTGTTCCGCATTGGCCATATAGAAAAACACGCTGAGCAAGAAGCACAGGTAATTATTCGCTAATGCAGGCAGACAAAAAACGCTTAGTGATTTTAATATCCGGTAGCGGCAGTAATTTACAGGCGTTTATTGATCACTGTGCCAGCGGCCAACTGCAGGCACAGATTGTAGCGGTAATATGCAATAAACCCGGCGCCTACGGCTTAGAACGTGCGGCGCAGGCAGGTATTAACACCCACGTGATAGAACATGGCGACTATGCTAACCGCGAAAGTTTTGATGCAGCCTTGGCCGATTTGGTCGACAGCTATCAAGCGGATGCGGTTATCTTAGCTGGCTTTATGCGCATCCTAACGCCGGTGTTTGTTGACCGCTTTTTGGGTCGCCTTTTAAACATCCACCCTTCCTTGCTACCTAAATACCCCGGTTTAAACACCCATCAGCGCGCTATTGATGCCCAAGACAGTCACGCTGGTGTTAGCGTGCACTTTGTTACCGCTGAACTTGACGGAGGCCCAGTAATTCTGCAAGCTGAACAAGCAATTGAAGCGCAAGATACAGCCGAGAGCTTAGCAAAAAAAGTGTTGCACAAAGAACATATTATTTATCCAATGGCTACCAATTGGCTATTAACAGGAAGATTAGCATTACATGAAGATGGCGCATACTTGGATGGAAAAATCTTACCAAAAACCGGTATTTTATTGGATTAAGCCGCTAGCGCTACTGATCTTATGTAGCATATTTTTTGCAAGCAACTTGCAGGCAAGCACACTATTACCCAGCCCTTTTGAATTACATTCACAAACCACGGTTTGGGGCATGAAGGTCAAAGCCGACCAAGTGCTAGAAGAAAATAACGGTACTTATCAGTTAAGCCAAACTACCCATGCACCGTTTATTCGTATTGAAGAAAGCTCGGTTTTTCGATTTGATGAAAACCAACAGCTCATACCCATACGCTATGACTACCAACGTTCCGTGTTTGGTAAAAAGCTGACACGCAAACACCGCTTTACTGAAGATGGCTTATCTGCAACGTACCAAGAAAACAAAAAAGATCGTATTACTATCGCGCTCAATCAAACCGTTGCTGACCCATTAAACTTTATCCTACTGATCCAACAGTGGCTGAAATCAACACCCGCTGTGGGCGCCACGAAAGTCATAACATCCGTGAATAAAAAGCGCGTACGAGAGCAAGAGTATCAAGTCATTAAGAGCGAATGGATAGAAACAGACTTAGGCTGGTTTGATACCGTAGTTATCGAGAGAAATCATAGCGATGACAGCCGGAAAACCATTATCTGGTTGGCCAAAGACTGGGATTATCTAGTGATAAAAATGCTACACGACGATGATGATGTGGGCGAGCAAAATATCTTTATGCGGGACGCTAAACTGGCCAAAAAAGAGATTAAGGGCTTATCGGATAAGCCCTAAGATTAGCTCGCAAAATACGCTTGTACGCGCTTGAACTCAGCTTCAATCTGCGCCAACAGTTCGCTAGCGCCGGTCAACTGCCCTTCACGCCCCATTGCCTCTAGCGTTCTGCATAGCTCGGTAAGCCCTGTGGCTGATAAATTCAGGGCGCTGCCTTTAAAACTATGCGCCACAGCGCGCACTTCCGCGGCATTATTATCGTTTATTGCTGTCGCCAAGTCGGCTAATCGCTTGACAGAATCACTGATAAACACACGAATGAGCTGATTAAAATCATCACCCATGATCTCCCGTAATTCCTGCAAAGCTTTTGTATCTACTGCTTCTTGCTGCATTATATTCACCACTCAAAGATTATTTTTACTTGGTTTCCCTTGCCCAAGTATTCGACTGACTGACAAAAAGCACGCACTAGAGGCAGTCCGCGCCCACTGTATCTAGCAAGATCAGTAGGTTCTGATTGCAAAGCGCTGAAATCAAAGCCTTCACCACTATCGCTTACAATCACAGTTAAATGGCTATCATTATTTGCATAACGATAGCTAATTTCAAAGCGAACAAAACCCTGCGCTAAGTCTTGCAAACGCTCACCACGCTGCACATAGTAATCCGAAAACCCTTGGTGGGAGGATTTCAAGCTCGAAGCCAAGCGTAACACCCCATGCTCCAAGGCATTGGAATAAAGCTCAGATAATACAGTAAACAAATCTTTGCTATACGCCTGCAGGCCAGGCAAGCCTGACAACACTTTATACAACAAATGCAAAGGCTCACTATGACGTAAGCTATCAGCACCAAACTCAAAGGAGAATACAAAGTCCGCAGGCTTAGCCGGATAAAAAACCCTAGCGGCAGGCAAACTATTTTTTTGCAGAAGCGCACCATCGACCATAGTGACTTCGGCTATCGACAAATCATCCGACGAGTTCGAGTTAGCAATAAAGCGATCAACGGTTGCGTTGATTTCATCGTATAAGCTGCCTGGCTGCTGATTTTTAAAGAAAATATCTTTCAGCCTTTGTTCGCCAAACATTTCACTTTGAGAGTTTTCCGCTTCAATAATGCCGTCAGACCATAAATACAAACTGTCGCCATCATCCATACGATGCATGCTAGTTTTGGCAACAAACTGATTGGCAGGGAAAATACCTAAAGCGACATGGCTGGATGCAATTGCTGTAATACTGCCCCGCTTTGGATGGAATAAATAGCTATCGGGCATGCCTCCATTCCAAACCTCTACCTGCTTGTTGCGAAAATCCATATCAATCATCACCGCACAACAGAAAACACCCACCGGTAGTATTTCTTTTAGCTTGTGGTTCATTTCTACTAACATATCGCTAATCGAAAAACCTTTAGCCACCATGCTGTAAAAAGTTTGCGATAAAGGCATGGCACCGATCGCTGCCGCTAAACCGTGGCCGGTAAAATCGCCTAACAAGACACACAGATTGCCATTAGGTCGCATGGCCGCTAAGAGCACATCACCATTAAAAATCGCCATTGGCGACAGCCTATAGCGTATATTCGGGGCATTCAGCGAGCCTTCATGAGCAATCTTATCAAACGTGAGCTTAGCAACCTCTTGCTCTCTCACTAAACGCTCATTATGCAAGGCGATTTGATCGCGCTGCTGCTGTAAAGTGACATGCATTTTAAGCATGCGCTTAAAAGCATGAATTTTCGCTTTTAAGATAATATTATTATAGGGCTTGGTAAGAAAATCATCGCCACCCACTTCTAGACAGCGTGCTAAAGAATCCGCTTCGCTCAGCGAGGTCAGAAAAATGATAGGGATAAAGTAATCCCCACTATGCGCTTTGATATACTTTGCCGTTTCGAATCCATCCAGCTTTGGCATTAACGCATCTAACAGAATGATATCCGGTTTTTCTTGCTTAAAGACTTCGATAGCCTCTATGCCATCGGCTGCCAGCAATGGAATATGCCCTTGCTTTAAAACAATCGCTTTTAGTAGTAAACGGTCTGAATTGCTATCGTCAGCAATCAAGATTTTAAGCGGTTGCTCCAAGTGCTCAGGCATAGGCTTTAGCGAATATCAAATAACTGTTCAAATTTTGATATGGTGAGGATTTTTTTAACATCTTCATTACAGTTGATAATGCTGACATCGGCATGATCGCCGCCAGCAAAGTCTCTTAGCAATAACAACATGCCTAATGCCGAGCTATCTAAATAGGTTGCGGTATGCATATCAACCACATAACGAGAAGGTGTCTTCCCCGCATCTTCATACGCTTTTCTAAATTCTTGATGCGTACTGAAATCAAAGCGCCCATCAATACTGATATTTAACTCAGCGCCATCTGCAGATATCTTTGCAGAAATTGTCATTGGTAACCCCGTTATTCAAGTTTCTTACAGCATTGTAATCAGATAAACAATTAGCACAACTATTGTATGCGTTTTTTTTAAAATTTACTTGTTGCAACTTTCGCCTAAATTGCCCTGCAGCAATAACGCAAAGAAAAAAGGGGCATTGCTGCCCCTTTTTTGCACTTCTGCTCTTACTATTACAAGAAGAAGTCTGTGTTGGCTTCGCCCAACTGTACCGCACCATAGTTACGGCCAAAAGAGCCAGCACGGTTAGCCACATGCGCACGACCTGCATGAATATCTAACCAATACTTTGTTAAGGGATGGCTATAGTAAATGCTGCTACCACCGGCTTGACGGAACAGTAAATCAATCGCATCGGCAACTTTTTGTACGACAGCTGATGACTCAAAACGCATTCTGATACGATCTTCTAGCGTCATCTCGGCTTCGCCGCGTGCATCTGCCATGACTAAATCGTAGCTATTGTATAGCACGGATTTTAGCTCATTAACGGTAGCCTGCGCTTTTGCCAATGCCATTTGTGCATCCGGATCTTGCGAACCTTTTTTACCGTCATTCACACCAATACGCGTGCCCATTTTTTCAGCAAACGCAGCAATTGCGCCTTCTAAAGCACCAATGGAGCTAGTGGATACCGCACGTGGGAAAATATGACCAAATGGAATCTTAAACAATGGCGCCGTGTTCACCGCGTTGCCTGGGCTAACACAAGTGAATGCATCCACGCCTTTATGGGTAAAGTGCTCAGGTACAAAAGCATCTTTTACGATAATATCGTTAGAGCCCGTAGCGCGCAGACCAATTACATCCCAGTTTTCTTCGATGGTGTAGTCCGCTTTTGGCAATAAGAAGGTGCGCATATCAACGCCTTGCGCTTCTTCGCCTGGCTTTGGTGGAACAATCGCACCCAAGAAAATCCAATCGCAATGCTCAGAACCGGAGGAGAAACCCCAACGACCGCTTAATTTAAAGCCGCCATCAACGTGCTCAACTTTACCCACTGGCATATAAGTAGAGGCGATTAATACATCGGTATCATCTTTCCATACGGTTTGTGCTGCACGATCATCAAATAAAGCCAACTGCCAGTTATGTACGGCAATAACACCATAAATCCAAGCAACGGACATATCGCCTTGGGCTAGGGTCATTTGAATTTCAAAGAAAACTTGTGGATCTAATTCATAACCACCGTAACGGCTGGATTGTAGTACGCGAAAAAAACCCGCTTCTTTCATTGCTTGAACTGTTTCTTTGTGGACCTGCCCCTGTGCTGAGGCTTCTGCTGCACGCTCCTTCAAAGTAGGTATCATAGCGCGTGCGCGCTCAACCAGCGTTTTTGCCAATTGTTGTTTTTCTAGTGACATGGACAAACCCCTTCTTATTAACATAAATCGAAAAGTGCGAGCAAGTTTCGCAAAAACTCAACGATAATCCAATCCTTATTTCAGCTTAAATTAAAAAACACCCATCATCGGCTTTTTTCTACCCATCTTTTATACTATTTTCTTCTGTAGCACTTTAAATATCGGCAAACGCCACCATATACGACAAACACTTTTACTACTTTTTCTCAAGGAAAATAACATTATGATGCGCATCGCATTATTTTTAGCCACCGGTTATTTGGCATTGATCAGTATATGGCCTCCACCGGCCAAGGCAGCTTTACCGGCATGTTGGTATTATTCGGCATTATCGGCATGGGTGGCTCTATCATATCCTTATTTTTATCGAAGTTTATGGCCAAGCGTTCAGCTCGCGTACGTATTATTGAGCAGCCCGCTAACAGCCAAGAGGCCTGGTTATACAATACCGTGCAAGAGCTTGCTAACAAAGCTGGTATTGGCATGCCTGAAGTGGGCATATTCCCAGCGCAGCAATCCAATGCTTTTGCTACCGGCTGGAACCGTAACGATGCCTTAGTGGCAGTCAGTGAAGGCCTATTGCGTAATATGAGTAAAAGCGAAGTCAGAGCCGTTATTGGCCACGAAATCGCTCACATTGCTAACGGCGACATGATCACTCTGACATTAATCCAAGGGGTTATTAATACCTTCGTGATGATATTTGCGCGTATTATCGGCAGCTTTATCGATCGCGTAGTCTTCAAAAACGAACACGGACACGGCTTTGCTTACTTTATCATCGTCATGATTGTGCAATCTATTTTAGCCGTACTAGCTTCGATTATCGTGATGTGGTTTTCGCGCTACAGAGAGTTTCGCGCCGATGAAGGTGGTGCTTATCTGGCAGATAGGCAAGCGATGATAGGCGCTCTACAAAGCTTAAAGCGTGAATACGCGCAGCCCAATGAATTACCTGACGGCATGCTAGCATTTGGTATTAGCAGCCAATTAAAAGAAGGTATG
>SMEQ01000265.1_pt1 | contig 16506 bp, 19 predicted proteins | sample 2456281 | NCBI WGS metagenome assembly SMEQ01 (sample SAMN10132596, study PRJNA489261) | soil metagenome | isolation source: day1 antibiotic-loamy sand soil ammended with raw manure from dairy cow... | place: USA | collected 2015-04-01
ATATTCAACAAATGATTGATTTGAATGTGGATTTTATTACAACAGATGAACCTCTTCTGGTAAAGGAGATTTTAGATAAACAATATTAATTTCTAAGAAATGGATTTAAGAAAACAGCTTTTACGTGCAATACATCTTGCAATAGGTGCTCATGGTGAGCAAAAGGATAGATACGGGCAGCCGTATATTGGTCATTGTTTTAGGGTAATGAATGCAGGAAACACTTTAGAGGAGAAGATAGTTGGTGTTTTGCACGATGTGCTTGAAGATACTAAGCTAACCATTGGCAATCTACTCTTTGAAGGTTTTTCGGAAGAGGTTGTTGATGCAGTACACACTTTAACAAAATTGAAGAATGAAGATTACGACCACTATCTGAAACGGGTTAAGCGAAATGCTTTAGCAATGGGTGTTAAATTGAATGACCTTATTGATAATATGGATTTGACAAGGTTGGAAACCATTACAGAAGATGATGTGTTACGGATGCAGAAATACCTTGATGCATACAATGAGCTTGCTAATAAATAACCAATAAAATTATAATATTTTGGGTGGAATCTATATTCATATTCCTTTTTGTAAATCACGTTGCATCTACTGCGATTTCTTTACCTCTACCAACGAATCTGAGATGGACACTTATGTTCAAGCTTTATGCAAAGAGATAGTGTTGAGAAAAGAAGAGCTAGCAAATGATTTTGTGAAAACGATATATTTTGGTGGTGGCACACCTTCGCGACTTAATAAGAATCATTTTCTACAGATATTTGAAACTGTTACTGCAAATTATAACCTCTCAAACGAGATGGAGATAACCATTGAGGCAAATCCCGATGATTTGTCGCATAAATATGTAGATATGCTTCGTGAATTGCCCTTTAATAGAATTAGTATTGGTATACAGAGCTTCGACGACCAAGAATTGAAATTCCTGAGTCGCAGGCACGATTCCAACGGAGCTATTGAGGCAGTAAGGTATTGTCAAGAAAAGGGCTTCAATAATATAAGCATCGATTTGATGTATGGTTTGCCCAATCAAACCTTAACTATATGGAAGCGCAATTTGCAACAGGCAATAGACTTGAATATCCAACACATATCGGCCTATCATTTAATCTATGAAGAGAAAACTCGTTTATACTCTCTGTTGCAGGCTGGCAAAGTAAACCCTGTAGATGACGATTGCAGTCTAGAGATGTTTGGAACTTTGATTGATACTTTAACCAGAGCTGGTTTTGAACACTATGAGATTTCTGCTTTTGCCAAGCAGGGTTTTATATCGCAACACAACTCTTCTTATTGGACAGGCTTGAAATACCTCGGGCTTGGTCCTTCGGCACACTCTTTCGATGGCGAGCATCGTTGGTGGAACGTGTCGTCGTTGCCAAAGTATATAACAGGAATAAACAATTCAAATCCAAACATTGAAAAAGAGGATATAGACCTTACCACAAAATACAACGAGTATATTATCACGGGCCTTCGTACAGCGTGGGGAATTGATTTAGATGTATTGAAAACTAACTTTGGAGACGAGTTGTATGCCTATTTCTTGCAAAATGCACAAAGATACTTCAACCTAAACTATCTGAAGAAAGAAGAGACTACCATAACACTTACAAAGAAAGGAATATTTATATCAGATGGAATAATGAGTGATTTGATGAAGGTTTAAATATTTAGCTGCACTTTTCTTGTTACACAACGAGTAGTGGCTAATTGTTGAGATTGACTGATACCCCTAGCTTAAACAGCATTGGATTTACTGGATAATTGGGAAGCGAGAAGTAGTTTGGTTTCCCAATTATCAAATCGCCAATGTTGTACATCATCACAAAAAACCTCATTTGCTTTAAGTGCATATTTGCATATCCCGTCATAATAGGATAGTTGCCAACCTTCTTTTCTCTTTGATTGTAAAACTGCAACAGGGCTGCTTCGTATCCGGGTGCGTAGTACTCTGTATGATAATGTGCGTCGACACCCAATTGCAAAGTTAACTCATCCACAATTTTAGTCTTCAAAAATAAGTTTGAATAGGCACTAAGAGTTGGCAATGGAATGGCCTCCTCGTTGCTAGATGTTTGATATACCACAGAGTTGTTCCAATTGAATATGCCAGCTTTGAAATTTTGATCTACACGAGCCGATACTACCTGAATATTGTCGCTCTCTTGAAAAGGCAGTTTATTGACATCAAAATAGACAAGGTTTTGAATGTTTTCGACACCCACACTCAGGGTGGTGTTGGTAAACGGGATAAATAGTTTGCCTCCAATGTATACTCTGCGAGTATCATCAAAATCGTTGTTCCACCAAAAGTACTTCGAGTGGTATTGTTGTTCGAGGAATTTAGGCTTCAAGTTTTTGATATAAGCTTCTCCCATTAGGTTTGCCTGTTTGCCAGCAATATTAAAGGTGGTTTGTACATTGCCATTTATTCTAAACTCTCCTAAGTTTTCGCCTAATACACCCAAGTCGGCCTCGGCATTGAAGCGAAGATACTTTCCTTGTTGTTTGCTAAGAATTCCGCCAATGGTAGTAGACTGTTCTTTATGCTTGTATCTGCCGTCTCCTATTGTATCAAGAAGGTTGAAGTTTCTGGTTTCGTGCTCCACAAATACGGTAAGTCCAAACTTCACCCAATCTCTAAACCCTTCACGCATTGATAGAGCGAGCGTGTTTTTTAGTGTACTGAAACGCGTACTGTCGTCAACTGCCGATTTGTAATAGTTGTTATTGTAAAGAGTGTCTATTTTACCAACAACATCTCCGTTGGGGAGTGTTACACGAGCCGTGTCGTAAGATAAGAACCTTCGGTACTGCTCTTTGTAACGCGAGGTAAGTATAATGCTAGCTACTGGTACAAACTCTTTTTCTTCATCAGGAGTTAAGCTAGGTTCGTTGTATCCTAAGTTGTATCGAGCCGATAGATAGTACTGGTTGGTCTTCATCCTATTCCAGGTTTTTGTAAAATAGGTGGGTATATCACGCGAGGTGAAGCTTTGCTCAATTGATTCTGGATTTGTTATGAATGTAGAATCAGAGATTCCTCCGTTTTCGAAATTGGTAGCCGATGTTTGTGAAGCATAGCCATGCACTTCAATACGGTCGCTCAGATAGTTGGCATAGGCAGAGAAGTTGTTTTGCTTGGCAGCCTGTGATGCATAAAATCCTTTAGCATTGATGAAATCTAAATCGAACCCAACATTTAAATGACGATTAAAATTCATTGTAAACCTTGTCTCAAGTCGCTCCTCCTTATCAATGTTACCTCCGGCACGTTGATAGTTTATACGCGAGTAGGGCACACGTGTATTAAAAAAGAGTTGCTTCTCAACATCCATGTTGTACGGATAATAGGCATCGTAAAAGAAAAAGTGACTACTCTCGCCTCGATCAAAAAAGAGTTTTGATATCGTTGGCGAGCCCAAATTGCCTAAATGTCCCATTGCTATGGAGTGTCCATCTGGAATGGTTGTGTGTTGGTAGTTATACAATAGTGTATCGGCTGTAGCATCATATCGCTCGCCAGTTCGTTCATGTATTTTCCAAATGTTGTAGCGGGTATGTTGCTCAGTTGAGTCGGTAGATATTGGAGTTATCTTGCCCATGCCTTGTTCCCTTTTCGCTTGCTCCATAATTATATCAAGCGAATCTTTATCGCTTGTTATTAGGGTAGAGTCGGGCACAATTATATGCGGTTGTTGTGCAACCAAAACAGTTGCAAAAAAACTTAATAAACAAAGTATAAGTAGCTTTTCTTTCATCGAATGCAAACTTACATAAAAAATAGTCATTCATTTATATGTTACCACAACTTTATGCCGATTTTTATAAAATTTAGGTGTTGGTCATTCTTTTGTTTTCAAATGGGTTCAATTAATAATCAATTTTCGCGTAATTAAGTTTGACAAAAAATATGCTTTACTCTTATTTCTTAATAAGGCTTTATTTATATACCTTTGTGCAACTGTTTACAGTATGAAAAACTACTACATCTTAATAGTATAGAATACCAATATGTTTTAGATGTAGCATCAATATCTTTTTATCTAATTATTATTTTATGAAAGAATATCAATTTAAAACCTCTGGGAAAACACGTACAGAACGTGACCTTTTAGGCGAGAAGGAAGTACCTACAGAAGCGCTGTTTGGAATTCAAACCTTGCGCTGTATCGAAAATTTCGATATTAGTCGTCAGTTATTATCAGAACATCCTCAGTTTACAAAAGCTTTGGGCTTGGTGAAAATGGGAGCTATAAAAGCTAACAATGAGCTAAAGCTTGTTGACGATGAAATAACAAATGCTGTTGTAGCTGCATGTCAAGAGTTGATGGACGGTAAGCATACCGAGCATTTTCCTATCGATTTGGTGCAAGGTGGCGCTGGTACGAGTGTAAACATGAATGCCAACGAAGTTATTGCCAATCGTGCACTTGAGATAATGGGCAAGGAGAGAGGCGAATACAAATTTTGTCATCCAAACGACCATGTGAACATGGCTCAGTCTACCAATGATGCTTACCCTACTGCTATGCACTTGGGTTTGTATATGTTGCACGATGAATTGAAGGCTTCATTAGAAAAACTCATTAAGTCGTTTGAAAAGAAAACCAATGAGTTTTCCGATGTTATTAAAATGGGACGTACACAGTTGCAAGATGCTGTGCCTATGACTTTGGGTCAATCATTTAGTGCATTTATGGATGCAATGAAAAACGAATTGAAACGCCTCGATGTAGTTTCAAAAGAGTTTCTTACAATAAACATGGGCGCTACCGCTATTGGAACAGGTATTACTGCAGAGCCAGGCTATGCAGAGCTTTGCACGCAACAAATTAAAGACATTTCGGGCTGGGATATTGTACTTGCCGAAAACCTTGTTGAAGCAACGCACGATACATCGGCTATGGTAGCTTACTCATCGGCAATGAAGATGATTGCTTTGAGACTTTCTAAAATATGCAACGACCTTAGATTGATGGCCTCAGGTCCAAGGGCAGGATTAGCAGAAATTAAATTGCCTGCAAAACAGCCAGGTTCTTCTATTATGCCAGGTAAGGTAAACCCAGTAATACCAGAAGTGGTAAATCAGGTGTGTTTTAAAGTTGTTGGAAACGATTTAACCGTTTCAATGGCTTCTGAAGCTGCACAGCTTGAGCTTAATGTTATGGAGCCTGTGTTGGTTCAATGTCTTATAGAATCGAGCACTTGGTTGAAACGTGCTTTCGATACACTTCGCACGGAGTGCATTGATGGTGTTGAAGCCAACGAAGAGCACTGCAGATATGTTGTAGAGCATTCTATTGGTATTGTTACTGCATTGAAACCATTTATTGGTTATGCCAACAGTACAGAAATTGCACAAGAGGCTTTAGCAACAGGAGGAAGTGTTTATCAGTTGGTGCTTGACAAGAAATTGCTTACAAAAGAACAACTCGATAAGATTTTAGATCCTAAACATATGATTCGTCCGTCTAAGGTGGAGATTTAGTAGAGTAATAGAAGCTTCTAGCTTCTAAATCGTATTTAAACCCGCTTGAGTAAAATCAGGCGGGTTTTTTTGTATTGTACTAGAAGGCTTCTAGCTTCAATAGGAGTTGGAAGCTCCTAATACATTGGTTGCTGCAGCAATAGCCTCTTTCTCGGCCTTTGCCTTTAGTGCTCTTTTCTTATTGTAGGTGGCACGCGTGTTTATCAAATTTGTGTGTTCGGCAATTAAAACGTTCAGATCATTTATTAGAGGAGCATAGTTCAATTCAGGATAGGTTCTGTTGGCCACTTCCACCTGCTCAAAGAAGCTGCGCAAAGCCAGTTCACCTTCTCTTTTTATTGCTTTGTTTTCGTCTCTCTTTAGTACTTTTGTTTTTGATCTGCGTCTTTTAGCATAATATTTTTCATGATTTTGATGTGCCACCTTTAGTGCATCAATATACGGTATCAAACCCAACTTCATAAAAGCGTTTTTTGCTTTTGGCACTCTTTCAATAGCATTCAAAAAGTTGTTTATTTGTAAGGTTATGCTCATCTTATTGAGCTCTCTATAATCAGACAGGTATAATTTCACCACCTCTTCAGCTATTTCCACATCGAGCCTTAGACTTGGTAAATCTCCTTTTATAATTCCTTTCATCTGGATATTGATGGAAGAGGCAAATTTAAGTCTTTCATTATGCCAATTTGCTACTTGCTCTGATAGGGGATGACCACCGTCTAGTGGTACTTGTAGGGTTTTTATTTTCTCATGATTTTTCTCTAGTACTTTCAACCAAAAGTCAAGGTGAATTTTTTCAACATCATATTTCTTAAGAATATCTACAGTGGTTTCTATAAATCCTGGCAATTCCATTTTCAATAGCCTCGATAGGCTGATGTTTTTTACTTCCATGTTGTTGTACGTTTTGGTTAAATCTTTATTTTTTTGTATTTATGTCGGCTTCAATTGTAATCTGTGCAATGTAACTGCTCCTTTAATCGTAGTTATTATTGGTTTTTCACTTCCAACTTCGTTTAAGTTTACAAACATTGTAAGGGTATTTCCGCATTTTACATCAAAATCTAGCGCCTTTTATCGCTCTGTTTTAATTATTAGACTATTAGCCCAAGTTTTAATCAATGTTTATAAGCAAAAATAATAAAAAACTTTAGATAAAGGTCGTTTTGCAGTGTTAAGTATCTATTTAGTTGTGATTTTATGCAATTTTGAATTAAAAGTTTAATGGAATAGTGTATTTTGGTTGTAATTATAAATTATGATTAATGGATTATATGAATTCAAGTTAAGTGGTATAATATTACGAAAGAAAACTATTATGCCATATAAGTGCAAAATAATAATTAATGGAATCAATAAGTTTAACGGTGTACTATTTTTATAGAGATGGATTTATTGATTTCATTAGAAAAATATTTGTAAAGTACTTGGTGTTGTAAATTACAGTAGAGAAATAAAAGGAAACTCTAAGAAAGCAAAGCTTTTATTAAAGAATTTGCTTTAGAATGACAAATGGCTATAGCTATAACTAAAGAATACCCTACAAAGGCACCTTTCGCTTGAGCTTGAGACTTGAAATTTAGTTTAAAGTTGATTTTATCCAGAGAATATGATGAAGATTCACGTACAATGGAGGCAACAGTACCAGTTTGAGAGAAAGTTTTTGTTGCGGACTCACTTTTTTCTTTGGCTATAATCGATATTGCTTTATCACTCCTTATATATATGATAGCTTTTATTTGAGATTCAATAGTATAAAGGGTGCTATTTGTAAATTATCCTTCAAGGCAGCATACTCTATTATTATCAATCACTGTTGATAAATAAGTTGTTAAAACATTTGGTTAGTGAGCATAGGCTCATTATCTTTGTCGTGAACATCAACAAAAAGAAATATGTGTGCACGTAGAAAAAGAGCTCGTAGAATATTAAATCCTCCTTCAATAAAGGGTTTCAAGCCTTATGGTGTAGACCCAGACTTGAAACCATCGACAACTTCTGTCAATTTACTGATTGAGGAGTATGAAGCCATGCGCTTGTGCGATTATGATGGATTGAGTCATCACCAAGCATCCTTGCTGATGGATGTTTCACGACCTACCTTCACTCGTATATATGCGGCAGCTTTACAAAAATTGGCTGTGGCTTTTGTGGAAGGCCGACAAATAGCCATTGAGGGAGGCAAAGTCTACTTCGATAGCGATTGGCATGAATGCAACAGTTGCGAATGCTATTTTAGTCATCCGCTCAAACATTTGCCTATAGAGGAGTGTCCATTGTGTGGTAGCCAAGATATTTCAGATTTTGATATGCCTGATGAGGTTGCTGAAAGTGTTTTTTACGAAGACCTCTGTGCATGTCCTCACTGTCAGTTTGAGCAAGATCATCAGTCGGGTAGGCCATGCAAAGACGAGGTTTGTCCACAATGCGGACATTTTATGAAACGAAAAGGTGGACCTGGACGCAGAGGTCGTAAAAACAAAGGAATATGAAAGTAGCAATAGCATCAATTGGCAATACGCTCGAGGCGAATATAGACACAAGTTTTGGGCGTTGTACATGGTTTATTATAGTAGATACTGAGAGTGGTGGAATGGAGTTTATCCCCAACACCAATAGAGATATGGAAGAGCATGCTGGTAAGGCAGCAGTAGAATTGGTTGCAACACGCAATGTGGAGATGATAGTATCGGGCGAGTTTGGTATGAAAATTAAACCCCTGCTCGATAGTATGCATATACAAATGGTGGTGATAGAAGATGCTGAAAAAAGAGTCTCTGATATCATTGCATTATTAAATAACAGGAGGAAATAAGATTATGCCAAAATTAGACGGTACAGGACCCGACGGAAAGGGTAAAGGAACAGGGCGCGGATTAGGAAAATGTAGAGATGCTTCCGACGAAGAGAAACTGGAAAAACTGGGCAAGGGAATGGGTAAGAAACGTAACTCATGCTTAGAGGAAGGTCGTGGCAAACGACTAAATGCTGGTTTGAAATAACAATTTAATCATTTAAAAAACACATTATAATGTCAAACTTTAATCAAAGAGGTCCAATAGGCGAAGGCCCTATGACAGGACGCAAAATGGGTCGTTGTGGCAATTTTGGTGCAGGACGCCGATACCCAACAACTCAAGAGAATGAGAATATAGAAAATCCGATGAATGAAAATCCGCAAGGGCAAGGTATGGGTAGAGGTCGTGGACGAGGAATGGGACGACGTATGAAAAATGGCATGGCCCAAGGTCAAGGCCAAGGTGGTGGAATGGGTCAAGCTCAAAGCCAGGGTCGAGGTCAAGGTGACGGCATGCGTCAAGGTCAAAGACAAGGTCTCGGCGAAGGTAGCGGCATGGGGCGAAATATTGGAGGCCGTGGAATGGGACAAGGCGGTGGCGGCGGTGGTCGTGGCATGGGACGCAGGTTTCGTGACGACAGTCAAGAATAGATTTTAAACAAACGTACTATACAATTATAAAACAATACAAGCCCTTTGTTTAAATAGAAAGGGCTTGTACTAATTTTAAAAACAAAACAAACTTAATTATGACAAAGAAAAGAATTGCAATTCCGATGGTCAACGATATGTTGTCTGAACACTTTGGCCATTGCCAAGCATTTGCATTTGTAGATGTTGAAAACAACACAATTACAGAAGTTACAACAATGGACCCACCAGAACACACACCAGGTTCGTTCCCAAAATGGGTATCGGAGAATGGTGCAACCGATGTAATTGCCGGAGGCATGGGAGGCAAGGCCATCACCTTATTCAATCAGTATGGTGTAAATGCTTTTGTGGGTGCGCCTGTTGATACACCTACCAATTTGGTGAATAAGTTTATTGCAGGTGAGTTGACATTGAGTGCCAACTATTGCAGCCATGACGAAAACCACAGTTGTGGTGGTCATTAAGTGAACTATAGCACTATCAGAGATTTTAAAAGTATGACAAACCAGCAAACATTTAAGCTAGCAATAGCCAGCGGAAAGGGTGGAACGGGCAAAACAACCCTCTCTACCAATCTTGCGGCGTATATTGCTGAGCGCGAACCGGTGGTGTTGGTAGATTTGGATGTGGAAGAGCCCAATTCGGGGCTGTTTTTCGATGGCACATTGGTGCACGAAGAGGACAACCACAATATGACACCTAAATGGGATGTAACTAAGTGCACCCTTTGTGGACTTTGTGAAGAGGTGTGCAATTTTAATGCAATTATTCAGTTGGGCGAAACCATTATGGTTTACCCAAAACTGTGTCATAGTTGCTATGCATGTTCCGAGCTATGTCCTGTGGGTGCATTACCTATGCAACCAACTAAAATTGGTGTGCTACGCGATTTCCAATTGGGCAAACTACACTATGTAGAGAGTCGTCTCAATGTTGGCGAAGAGCAAGCAGTGTCTAGCATTGCCAAAACCCGAAAATATGTAGCCGACAAGTACGCCCAAATCTCTTTCGCCATTTTTGATTCTCCTCCTGGCACATCGTGCCCGGTGATGGAGGCTACCAAAGATGCCGATTATGTGATATTGGTTACAGAGCCTACACCATTTGGGTTGCACGACTTGAAATTGGCTGTTGAAACTATGCGCGAACTTGAAAGAGATTTTGGTGTGGTTATCAATCGCCACGGAATAGGCGATGATGAGGTTGTCAATTATTGCCGTGCAGAAGGCATTGAAGTGTTGGCTAAAATACCCAACAACCGAAAGATAGCAGAGCTATATTCGCATGGACATCTTATATATCCTGAATTCACGGAAGTGGAAACAGCATTAAGCAATATTCTGGAGCATTGCTTATCTATAAAGGAAGGAGCAAGCAAATGAGAGAGATAGTAGTAATATCGGGTAAGGGTGGCACTGGTAAAACATCGCTCACAGCATCGTTTGCTATGATGGGGGCTACAGATGTAGTACTTGCCGATTGCGATGTGGATGCAGCAGATATGCACTTACTGATGCAGCCAGACTTAGAGTCTTCCGAAGACTTCTATAGTGGCCAGATTGCTTATATAGAGCAGGCCAATTGCATTAGTTGTGGCATATGTCAAGAGGTGTGTAGGTTTGATGCTATTTCGGTAATCGAGGGCCAATATATTGTAGCACCACTTGATTGCGAAGGGTGTGGATATTGTGCACGAGTGTGCCCCACCGAAACCATTATTAACGAACACCTTTTGGTTGGAGAACTATTTGTTTCTAATATTAAGACGGGTAGCAAAATGGTGCATGCTCATCTTGGTATTGGGGCAGACAATTCGGGGAAGTTGGTAGCCAAAGTAAAAGACGAGGCCAAAGCGCTTGCGCTAAAGTTTGAGAAAGACTACGTATTGGTAGATGGTTCTCCGGGTGTTGGATGTCCAGTAATATCTTCGCTCTCCGGTGCAAGTTTTGCTGTGTTGGTAACCGAGCCATCCATATCGGGTATACACGATTTGAAGCGGGTATACGAGTTGGTGAAGAAGTTCAATATAAAAGCTGGTTGTATTATCAACAAAGCCGATGTGAATATTGAAAAGCAGGCCGAGATAAAACAATTTTTAGCGGACGAAGGTATTGAGAACTTAGCAGATTTGCCCTACGATGAGGATTTTACCAAAGCCATGACACTTGGACAGACTATTGTAGAGTATGATAATGAGAACTTAACCACCTTGCTAGAACAAGCTTGGGAGAAAATAAAAGAATTAACAAACATAAAAGGAGATAATAATGAAGATAGCTTTTACTGCTGCGGGTAAGGATTGGGACGCAATGATTGACCCACGATTTGGCAGAACAGAATATATTGTAGTTTTTGATGAGGCAACCAATGAGTTGGTGGTAATTGATAATAGCGCAGTTAAAAACGAAGCTCATGGAGCGGGTACTGCAACTTCAAAGAAGATATTTGAGCTTGCACCCGATGTGCTGATAACAGGCAATGGCCCAGGCGATAATGCTGCAATGGCATTGGAGAAGATGAATATGAAGATATTTGTTGGGGCGCAAGACTTAACGTTGAAACAGGCGTTGGAGAAGTATAGAAAAGGTGATTTGAAAGAGTTTTAAATGTAATAGAAGCTTCCAGCTTCTAGATTTATTCAGAAGTTGGAAATAAGCATCGTTACCAAAGCAAGATGCTTTGGGTAAACTTTACTAGAGCGGATTTATAATCTGAGTGTCGCGTAGCGAAACGAATATTTGTTTATAACTATAGGTGTGAGGCTTGCCCTCGGCCTTCGTATAAACATCTAAAAGCTAGAAAGGGCTATAAGTTTAAAAATAAACTTATAGCCCTTTCTTATTTTCTTTAAACTCGCATCAGCGATTATACTATTTCAGCAAACAACTCTCTGTTGTCATCAACATACTGGGCAATGATTGCTGTTTGCGCTTTTTCTATTTTAAAATATTGCTCTTCAATCTCCTCAAACTCTTCAAAGTCTACATACATGGCATTGAACTCTTCGTCGGTAGTATCTCTTTCCAACTCTACGCGATTGGCATCGAATATTTCCTTTGCTCTATAAATAAGCTTTGCTGTTGCATTTGCACCAAATATCTTAAAAGCTTTAGCTGTAGGATTGTCAAAGATATAACCGCCATATCCGTTTTGTATTAATTGTACAAAACCTCCATAATTTACTTCTTCTCTAAAATAGCGATATGCAAGCAGTGCGTGTTGGTGTCCGTTCAGTTTTTGCATATTGTCTTCGTTCAGCTCATTGTCAACTTCAGCAAGGTATGCATCGGTGTAAAGATTGATGTAATCTTCAGCACCTTTTTTAAGACTGTCGGCAATTTGATTTTTTGTTATTTGTATCATAATCGTATGTCTGTTATATTTCTAGCAAATATAGAACATTTTTAATGAAAAGAGTACAATACCCGCTTTATTCACGTTTCTGTTTTATTTGTCTCTCTTTGCGCCATAGTTGATAACTGTTTACAATGTTTTGCCACAGCACATAGCTACCAGGACCTATGGATGCAACTGGGTTGAGGTAGGTTTGTGTGAGCCATATAGCAAGAATTGTGTTCTTTTGCCCTAAACCCTGTCCACCTGCAACAGTGCTGTTGTACTTTTTACCTATTCGTCGACCAAACCAAAACTGCAACACACAAATAATGAGAGCTACACCAGCCATAGCAAGTTTCAACTCATAAGAAGCATTACCTTGAATGCTGATAAATTTAGTTACATTGCTTGTAACAATGGTGAGGGCCACAGCCCACAAATAGAAAGATAGTATTTGAGCCTTTTGTATTGTGTTGTGTAGCTTTGGGCTTACTTTGCTTATAGTTACTGCTAAAATAAAGGGAAGCAACAGCACCGGAAATACCTTTTTGAAGATGATAAGTACAGAACCTCCAAAGGATATTGTTTCGGCTGATGCACCGCCAATAAGAGCAAGAAATAGTGGCGACAAAAGAGCTATAGACAAGTTGCTAATAAACGAGTAGGCAGCTATCGATGAGATATTGCCACCTAAAATTCCTGTAATAACCGGAGCTGAAGCTGCTGTGGGTGCAAGCACACAAATCATGGCAGCTTGTGCAAGGGTAGTGTTGAACTTGAAAAATAAAAGATAAACAAGCATGCTGCCTCCATATTGGATGCCCAAAAGAATGTAGTGAAATTTTGTTAGGCGAATGTCTCGCAATATAATACGGCTATAGGTAATGAAGAGCATTACAGATAGCAAATAGGGTATAACAGGTGCAAGTACTGCAAGTTGTTTATGAAAAGTAATACCAATAACCATGGCTATTGGTAGCATATATTGTCTTAGGAATTGTTGCACAGCTTAATTTTTATAATAATCTTTGGGGCTATCCGAAATCTCAACTACTCTGTTCTTGTCGCGATAGTTGATATCAATGAAAAGCTGTTTTTTATTGAAAATATAGTCTGTAATGAATTGTTCTATTTCTGGTAAGAAGTCGGTCATTGGGTATTCGGCTACCTCGTGCCCGTTACCCTCCATTGAGTAGAAGAGATAAGGGTATTCATTCTTACGGAATTCCTTTGCTAATGTGTTAGACCCAAACATGCCAATGTTAAAGAACCGAGTATTGTTGTATGGAACTAAGTTGTCGGCACTGCCATGAAAAAGTAGGGTGGGAGCTGGAGCGATTTTATATGTCGGGGCACCCTCGCGGCTAAAAATACTACCCGAAAATGCAATTACTCCTGCGTATTGAAACTTAGGGGGTAGAGTTTTTGCAGACTCAAAGCTGTTTCGTTTTTCGTAATCTGCTTGCAACACCGCTACTGCTCCAGCACTCGAGCCACTAATTATTATTTGAGAGGTGTTGATATTTAGTTCAACAGCATTCTTCAATAAGAAATTGGTAGCGGTGTATAAATCCTCAACTGCCAACTCTATTGAGCTCTCCATTGGTTTATAGTTGAACATAGAGGGAGCTTTTTCTCCTTCCATTCCTAAGCGATAGTCTATGGATACAACAGTGAAGCCTTTGTTTGCAAAATGCTTGAAATAGTCTTTGTAAATATCTGCATCGCGTGTGCCTTCTTTAAATCCACCTCCAAATACAAACACCAAACAAGGTTGTTTCTCACCAGAATAGATTGAGTATACATCTAGTTTTAATGCCTGCTTGTCCTTATTTGTATAGGTGTAGGTTTGCTTTTGTGGTGTTGCTGCAAGTAGCAGAATGGGAAATAGCCACACTATGATTAGTATGAGTTTGTTGTGCAGTTTCATAAGTTTGTTCTATTGATTAGTTTGATTTTGCTCGCACGTTTTTGTAACACCTCTCAATGTGCAGGCGAATGCGTGTGTTGCATAACGAATTTTATATTTGCATACGGTAGGCACGAATTGCCCAACTGGTGCTCACAATAATTACTCTTTTGCTGTAAACTCTTTAATAAGTTTCACTGTATCTCTTTTTGCTTTATCAAAGTCGTCGTTCATAATTATGGCATCAAATTGCGGAGCAAAACTCATTTCGTGCTTTGCTTTGTCTAGGCGATTTTGAATAACTTCGGGAGTGTCTGTTCCTCGTTTCTCTAAACGATTGCGCAACTCATCAACAGAGGGGGGCATAACAAAAATTGCAAGAGCCCTGTCACCATAGATTTCCTTTATAGCTAGTCCGCCAACGCAATCAACATCGAAAACTACATGTTCTCCTGCTGCTAATATTTGATCAACTTCGCTTTTTAGCGTGCCATAGAAGTTGTCTTTATACACCTCTTCGTATTCAACAAAATCTCCTTTCTCAATACGAGCTTTAAATTCTTGTAGTGTAAGAAAATGATATTCCACACCATCTTTCTCATCTCCACGTGGAGCCCTGCTAGTAGCTGAAATCGAAAATCTAAGTTTCAAATCTTTATCAACTAAATAGCGCACAATAGTAGATTTTCCAGTTCCTGAAGGTGCCGAAAATATAATCAACTTCCCTGTCATAATATATATTCCTTTCTTTTCTGTTTATAAAACGTTTAATATTTGTTCTTTAATCTGTTCGAGTTCATCTTTCATTTGCACAACAAGACGTTGCATATCAGAATCGTTCGACTTAGATCCCAAAGTGTTTACCTCACGACCAATTTCTTGAACAATGAATCCCAACTTCTTTCCTTGCGAAGTATTTGCTTCAATTGTTTCTACGAAATACGCCAGATGATTGAGCAAACGTGTCTTTTCTTCGTTTACATCTAATCTTTCTATATAGTATATTAGTTCTTGCTCTAGGCGACTTCCGTCGTAGGTTACATTCTCTAACTTGTTGAGTGCTTCTGTAATGCGAGTTTTTACTTTCTCAATGCGTTCAGCTTCAAATTTCTCAAGTTCTAAAGTGAGCTTTTCAATAGTTGAAATATTTGTGAGCATTGTTTCTTTTAGGGCTTCGCCCTCTTGATGTCTGAAAGAGATTAAATTTGCCACAGCACCATCAACAGCTTTTTCTACTGCTAGCCACTCTTCTTCTTCTAGTTTCTCAGGCTCTTGTTTAAATACATCGGGCAGTTTAAAGAGAATTTCAAACCAATCTCTTGGCTCTTCAATTTCTAGGGCTGTAGCAAGTTGTTTCACTTCGGCGTGGTAGTTTCTAAGGCGCGACTCATCAATCTTAACAGAAGAGCTTTTGTCTGACTCTTCCACATTGATATATAAATCGATTTTGCCGCGTTCCAATATCTTAGATAAATCGTTTCGCAACGATATCTCTTTTTCTTTGTATATATGCGGAATGCGAGTATATAAGTCGAATTGCTTGCTGTTGAGCGATTTTATTTCAACAGTGACTTTCTTACCTCCAAGCTCAGCAGTTCCCTTGCCATATCCTGTCATTGAGTGTATCATCTTCTTTTTTATACAAATGTAAGGAAAAACTGTCGTATTGCGACAGTTAGAAGCGAGAAAATATTATAGAACGCTCTTAGACACTTATAAAAACAGCTTTCAACTGTCACCAAACAAATCCACCGCGGTAGATTTGACAAAAATGTCATGAAAGTTGAATCTACTGCGGTGGATTTGTTTAGAAAAGAATAAATGGTGCTTTTTCTGTATAATATTCATAATTTATGCCCTGAATGAAGGATTTGCTACATAAAAATGAAAAAAGAGGTGATGAATGAATAATCCTAAGGTGGAAAATGATTTATTGTATCATGAGTCTCCAATTAAAACACAACTAAACAAGTAAAGTGATATAAATGGCCAATAAACCACGGCAAAATCGAGTTTTCTCTCTCCCCTGACAAATCTACCGTGGTAGATTGGAAATTCATGACATATTTACTTTTCTACCGCGGTAGATTTGTTTAAGAAGGTTTCATTTGCAACTATTTTGTTGTGGTGGTATTGAAAGCAAATACTGTTAAACACGACCGCAGAGAAGGATCAAAGCAAATCTATATTATTCAAGGTGAACCGAGTTATTCAATACTATGTGCTTATAGTGTAACCTAAAATGTATAAAACAGAAAAAGCTGCTCATTTGAGCAGCTTTTTCTGTTTTATAGATATTTTGTATAA
>SMEQ01000266.1_pt1 | contig 16500 bp, 17 predicted proteins | sample 2456281 | NCBI WGS metagenome assembly SMEQ01 (sample SAMN10132596, study PRJNA489261) | soil metagenome | isolation source: day1 antibiotic-loamy sand soil ammended with raw manure from dairy cow... | place: USA | collected 2015-04-01
GCTGGCGACGTTTTATCACCCAAAATCAGTTTCAAATAGCTCATCACCAAGTTATACGTCTTGCCACTACCAGCAGAGGCATTCATAATTTGAAACGGTTTGTATTCTTCGGTGGTTTGGAGTTCTGTCATGGTACTAAGTTAAACTTATTGGTTGCATTTTGAGGTGCGTTTTTGAAATAGTTTGAGCCAATTTTTGGTCTACTTTTGCTTTTTCAGCATATATCTAAAGTAATATAATTTCAGACGGTTTTCATCTGCGTGAATTTCACCATCCCAAGTCCTCGGTTTTTTCCGCTGAGTTATCTTTCTTACTACTCGCACGCTTTCGTTGCTTTTTTCTCAACTTCGCATAAGCCAAAGGACTAATTTCATCCGAAGTTTCGAAAACATCCATCACATATAGTAAATCCAAAACCCGCAAAACCTGAATAAGCGTGGCAACCGTTACGGTTTGTCCTCGTTCCAATAAACTCAACGTAGATCTACTAATTCCAGCCGCATCAGCTATTTCTCCTTGCGTTTTATTTTGTTTTAAGCGATTGCTTTTAATAAAACGGCCGATGGAGTTGATGAAAGATGCATCCGTCATTGTGATTTTACTATTGTATGATTTATCACTCATTGTGTTGAATTATTAGCATAATGTATGATTACTCATTCAAATGTAATGCTTTTGTTTCACTTTACGCTAATCTTTGTCGATTTTTTATTTTGAATTATAAAATTAGCTCGTGAATGACATGTCAGTCACTATGTCTATTTTAACGCTTTAATGAATGATATCTCATGCATTTTGCTTCGACTTGAAAGCGCTTATTTTATCTTGTAAATCTGATTCATTTTCTCAATCCGATTAACAATTGTCTCCCGTAAACTTGCTGGTTTCACAACTTCTACTTCGCCAGAATAACTCAAGATCGAGCGAATTAGCTCTTCTGAAATCAATACTTGCAAAGAAAAAATCGTTTGTTTTTCGCCTTCTTCGATGATTTCTTGCGAATGATGAAAAGGCTGTGATTGAATGTACTTGGCGGAAATGTTATCTGCTTTTAAAATCACATTTTCAACGATTGCATTTTCGTTGGCGGTAATTCCGATGGCGTTTTTGAAAAATTGTTCGGCGTTGAAATTGATTTCTAAGGTTGCGTTTTCTTCGGTAATTACCAGGTTTTCAATTCGCTCCAACGCATAGGTAATCACGGTTGATTTATCCAAATCGTATGAAATTAAATACCAACGATTTCGGTATTCTTTCAATAACAAGGCAATTACTTCTCTTGCTTTTCGAACGCCATTTACAAAACTAGCATAATCAAAAGTCACCACGTTTTTGTTGCGAATTGCATTTAATAAAGGTGCCAACAACTCATTTCCAGCAGAAGAAACTGGGATTTCAAACTGCACCAAATTGGAAATGTCAGCCGCGTTTGGGTCAGGAGAAATGTTGATTCGATCAAAAATCTTATCAATCGCAAAGCCAAATTGTTTGAACATTGCCGAATCTCGGAATTGAATCAAGGTGTTGGTTGCAAATTTAATGGATTCAATCTCATCCTCGCTCAGCGGAATGTCGTTGATGGAATAATCTTCTTCGCTGTAATAATAGCCTTTATCGCGTTTGCTGTATTTTATCGGCGCATCGTGTTCCATCCGCATCGCAAACAAATCTTTCTCGATGGTTGAATCACAAATATTCCCACCGTCATCACTTCCATAAAGCGATTCTTCACAAGCGCTACGCAAATCTTCCTTGGTCGGAAAAGGTCGGTACTTGTTGCGTATCAATCGGTCTATGATTCGATATCGAATGAGTGCGTTTTTAATTTGTGACATGCGAGTTGAATTGTGAACTTGCTAAATTAAGTAAAAAAATGATGTGTTTTTTTTGCCAACGATTTTCACGGAATTTGCTTCACGGTCACGGATTAAATTTGATGAGAATTCCCTAATTACTCGAATTATAAAGAGATTGCTAATTTCTTAAATCCGTTTTACTGTAATGCAACAATCTGTCATCTGCAATCTTCCAATCCATTCCCCAAAAAAATCCCGATTCGCCAAAAGACAAACCGGGATTCAAATATCAATTCTAATTCTTAATTTCTGTACATCGTCGATTTCACAGCATCCATCAAACGTTTAACATTTGGCAAGGCTTCATCAATTAATGTTGGAGAGAATGCGAAAGGCGTATCAGATTGCGTAACACGCATCACTGGAGCATCTAGAAAATCAAATGCATAACGTTGCAAGTGGTAGGAGATTTCAGAAGAAATAGAAGCCAAAGGCCAAGACTCTTCTAAAACAACACAGCGATTCGTTTTCTTGACAGATTCAACAATGCACGCATAATCCAACGGACGAATGGTTCTCAAGTCGATGATTTCACAAGAAATACCTTCTTTCTCCAATTCGATTGCTGCTTCGTACGCAACTTTGATAATTTTACCAAAAGAAACAATGGTTACATCCGTACCTTTTCGTTTAATGTCTGCAACACCAATTGGAATGATGTATTCTCCTTCTGGAATTTCTCCCTTGTCACCATACATTCTTTCAGACTCTAAAAAGACAACTGGATCGTTATCTCGAATTGCTGCTTTCAACAAACCTTTTGCATCGTATGGGTTGGAAGGTGTGATTACTTTCAATCCTGGAACGTGTGCGTAGAAAGCCTCAAAACTTTGAGAGTGCGTTGCAGCCAATTGTCCAGCTGTACCGTTTCCACCACGGAAAACGATTGGGCAGTTGTATTGTCCACCAGACATTTGCAACATTTTCGCCGCACTGTTGATGATTTGATCCGCAGCAAGAATGGCGAAGTTCCAGGTCATGAATTCGACGATTGGTCTCAATCCATTCATGGAAGCACCGACTGCAATGCCTGCAAAACCCAATTCGGCAATTGGTGTGTCGATCACCCGTTTCGGTCCAAATTCGTCCAACATTCCTTGAGAAACTTTATAAGCCCCATTGTATTCAGCAACTTCTTCTCCTAAAAGAAAAACATTTTCATCTCTCCGCATTTCTTCGTTCATTGCTTCGCGAAGTGCCTCTCTAAATTGTACCGTTTTCATGTATTCAATTCTATGTTATATCGATTGCTCTTTTTTCAAAACAAGCTCGCCAAAAATAACAAATAATAATCTATAAAGGACACCCGGAGTCAGAAAACTATGCAATTTGAGCTGGATTTAACGCTTGTTTGATGTTTCTGAATCAATTTTAACAACGATTGCTCTCAAAATCCATTTTAATTAGATGAATCTGATTAAGTAAGACCAAAAGGTCTGTTATGTTCTTATAAACTACACGGACACGTAGTTTTGTTACGCATGCATAGTAAAAACCGCAAAATAAATCGAATAAGAGAAGGTGAAAACAGTTTTCTTTTATTAAGTTTGTGAAGATTAATAGAAAATATTCAAAAAATGAAAATATTAGTATGTATAAGTAAGTCACCAGATACGACTTCAAAGATTGCTTTTACAGATGGCAATACGAAGTTTGACGAAAATGGTGTGCAATTTATTGTAAATCCTTACGACGAATGGTATGCTTTGGTGCGTGCTTTGGAAATTAAAGAAACAAGTGGTGGAACGGTAACAATCATCACGGTTGGAACAGCAGCAGACGATGCAGTAATTCGCAAAGCGTTGGCTATTGGAGCAGACGATGCAGTTCGTATCGATGCAGAACCAACAGATGCATACTTTACAGCAGGTCAAATTGCAAAATATGCGAAAGAGAATAATTTTGACTTGATCCTGACAGGAAAAGAAACGATTAATTACAACGGTTCACAAGTAGCTGGAATGATTGCTGAGGATTTAGATCTTCCATTCGTATCCTTGGCTGTGAAGTTGGAGGTGAACGGTTCTACGTTGAAACTAGAGCAAGAAATTGTTGGAGGAATCCAAGTGGTTGAAGCCAATTTACCGTTGGTTGTTAGCTGTGCAAAAGGAATGGCAGAACAGCGTATTCCAAACATGCGTGGAATTATGGCGGCGAGAACAAAACCATTAACTGTGGTTGCAGCTAGTCCAGAAGAAGCTTTCACTGCATACGAAAGTTACGACCTACCAGAAGCCAAAAAAGCGGTTAAAATGATTGATCCAGACAACATGGATGAATTGGTAGAATTGTTACATTCTGAAGCAAAAGTTATTTAATCAACGAAATTGAATAGAAGTTTGTATTTGATTTAACGTCAATTTGCAAATTTCAAAATCTGAAAAATATGACAACATTAGTATATATTAACGGGGAACATGGATTGGTTAAATCCGCATTTGAAGCCGTTACTTACGCGAAAAAATTAGGAGGGGACGTAGTGGTTGTTTCTTCTGGTAAATCCGCTGATTTAGGAAAACTAGGTGAGTATGGAGCAAGCAAAGTATTGGTTGATTCTTCTTTGGAGAAGATTGATGCGCAGCAGATAACCCGTTTGGTTGCCGCAGCAGCAGACCAAGTAAGTGCAGAGGTAATTGTTTTCTCACACGACTTGGTTGCGAAAGCAGTAGCACCTCGTTTATCAGTTCGCTTGAAAGCTGGATTGGTTTCGGGAGCAACTTCTTTACCAGATACCTCGAATGGTTTCTCTGTGAAAGTTAACGTTTTCTCTGGGAAGGCATTTGGTAGTGTTTCTGTAAAAACGCCAAAGAAAATCATTTCTTTATTGCCAAACTCCATCCAACCAGAATTGAATGGTTCTGCTTGTCCAGTAGAAGAATTTGCGGGTCACGCAGGAGAAGCGTCTATCAAGATATTAGAAGTTAAAATACCAGAAGGAAACATTCCATTGCCAGAAGCAGAATTGGTTGTTTCGGCAGGAAGAGGTTTGAAAGGACCAGAAAACTGGGGAATGGTTGAAGATTTAGCAAATGCATTGGGTGCAGCAACCGCTTGTTCTCGTCCAGTAGCTGATATCGGATGGAGACCTCACCACGAACACGTAGGACAAACAGGAGTTGCGATTCGTCCAAACTTATATATTGCAGCAGGTATTTCCGGTGCGATTCAGCATTTGGCTGGAGTAAACGGCTCGAAAGTGATTGTGGTAATTAACACCGATCCAGAAGCTCCATTTTTCAAAGCAGCAGACTACGGTATCCTAGGAGATGCATTTGAAGTACTTCCAAAATTGACAGCAGCTGTGAAAAAATTCAAAGCTTCTAACTAAGATTTAGGATAAAAACAGTATTTTTACACAAAAAATAGAATTAGGGAAGCAAGTGCTTCCCTAATTCATTTTATTAATTTATTCGCACTCCTGGTATTATAATGGAAAAAGTAAGACTTGAAATTGTTGGTTTATCCTATAGTAAGACTCAATCTGGGGCATATGCCTTGGTGTTGGGTGAAGTTGGTGGCAAGAGAAGTCTTCCAATTATTATAGGCGGTTTTGAAGCGCAAGCCATTGCGATTGAGTTGGAGAAAATGACTCCTTCAAGACCTTTAACACACGACTTATTCAAAAGTTTTGCCACCTCTTTCGGAATTACTGTCAAAGAAGTGATCATTTATAACCTCAACGAAGGAATTTTTTACGCAAAATTAATTTGCGAGCGCGATGGACAAATTAGTGAAATTGATGCGCGAACATCCGATGCGATTGCTTTGGGAGTTCGTTTTAAATGTCCGTTTTACACCTTTGAAAATATCCTTGCAAGTGCAGGTATTGCCATGGATGAAAACGACGAATTGGTTGCCGATTCAGTAGACGATGAGACTCCAACAAGTACTGAAAATCATTTAGACAAATTGTCTGTTGAAGAGTTAGAAGAAGAGCTTCGAGTTGCTGTTGAGCATGAAGATTACGAAAGAGCTTCTTACCTTCGAGATGAAATCTCACGAAGATCAGATAAACCAGAAAACTAACTTACGACAAACTCCAAACCTATGGATCGTTTTATTGGATTAATTGGAATCGTTTTGATTCTTGCAATCGCTTTTCTTTTTTCAAACAACAAAAGAAAAATTAATAAAAGACTGGTAATTAGCGGTCTAATTTTACAAATCGTGATTGCTATTTTGGTTCTTCGTGTTCCGCCAGTAAAAAGCTTTTTCCAATTGATGGGGAAGGGAATGCAACACATTGAAGCTTTCGGTAGAGAAGGAGCTGCGTTTGTTTACGGTGGTATTGCCACTGAAAATGAGGTTTATAATCCGAGAGTTTTACGTTCCGACACGGTGGAAGCGAACGGTAAGAAAACAGTTCTCAATTTTGTTGTTTTCGGTCAGCAAAAAGACTCCTTACTTCCCATGTTGGCGTATAGTCCAGACACGGATGTTTTCACCTATCGAAATACACTCGTAACTTTTGACCCCAAAACTCAGAAAATGGATGGACATCAAGCCATCTCTTTTGTGAAAGGAGTCCCCAAAGTACATTCAGATTTTTCTAAAAACGGGTTTGTTTTCGCATTCAACATTACTGCGACCATCATTCTGGTTTCCATCTTGGTTGCGCTGTTGTATCACATTGGATTGATGCAGCGGGTTGTGGCGGTAATCGCCAAGGCGATGAATGCCATCATGCGTGTAAGTGGAGCAGAGGCATTGAGTAACGTGGCGTCTGCTTTTGTTGGACAAGTGGAGGCGCAAATGATGATTAAACCCTACTTGAAGGGGATGACCAAGAGTGAATTGCTCGCCTCGATGAGCGGAAGCTTGGCTTGTATTGCCGGTGGAATATTGGTAGTGTATACCACCATGGGAGCACAAGCAGAATATTTAATTGCTGCGAGTCTGATGGCAGCGCCGGGTGCTTTGGTGATTTCTAAAATCGTATACCCAGAAACAGAGATTTCGGAAACCATGGGTTCTGTGAAATTAGAAGTGAAAAAAGAACAAGTGAACTTGATCGATGCCATTAGCCACGGAGCAGGAGAAGGATTTAAAGTATCCATGAATGTAATTGCCATGTTGATCGGTTTCTTGGCCTTGATTGCGATGGTAAATTTCATGTTGGGAATGATTAATCCAGCTTTAACCCTGGATGCGATTTTCGCCAAATTATTTTACCCAATGGCTTGGAGTATGGGGGTTCCTGTTGCAGATGTAAGCAATGTGGCTACGCTTTTTGGACAGAAATTAACCATCAATGAATTTGTTGCATTTAAGAACTTAACGAGCGACGTAACGACCATTCCGATTGTATCCGAAAAAGGAAGGTTGATTGCCAGTATTGCTATTTGCGGTTTCGCGAACTTTAGTAGTGTTGGAATGCAAATTGGGGGTATAGGTGCTTTGGCCCCTGAACGCCGCGCAGACCTTGCTAAATTAGGAATGAGAGCGCTTTTGTGCGGAACTTTGGCTTCGTATTTGTCAGCTACCATTGCGGGGATTTTATTTTAAGTCAAAACGGTCAAGCCTCTCCTTTTTTTTGGCTTGCATAAATCTTCCTGAGTCAGATTCTTATTGGTGATTTTTAAAAGTTATCCTGTATGCCCAAGTTTGAACTTCATACCTATATCACTGCTCCGATTGAAACCTGTTTCGATCTTTCTTGCAGCATTGATTTGCATCAAATATCAACCCGGAAGACCAATGAAAAAGCAATTGCAGGACGAACTTCAGGATTGGTTGAATTGAACGATACGGTGACCTGGCAAGCCACCCATTTCGGGGTTCGACAAAAGCTTACTTCTAAAATTAGCGGTTTCGAAAGACCATTTTTCTTTCAAGATGAACAAGTCAAAGGTGCGTTTAAATCTTTTACACATCAACATCATTTCAAACAAGTTGGTGATCAAGTTCTAATGATCGATGTGTTTGAATTTCAGTCTCCTTTTGGGATTGTTGGACGTATTTTCAATCGATTGGTTTTAACGAATTACATGAAGAAATTCTTGGCGGAACGAAATCAAGTGATCAAGGAATATGCAGAGTCTGGAAGAAGATTAGGATCAGACGTAAGATGTACAAACTCGCAGTCTATTCACTTCAGTAGAATTGATAAGAAAGGGAAAGAACATTCGTTTTTGCGACAACCTTTACGGTTAAGATAGTGTAACTGTACTTTTTCACAGATAAAGCTTGAAACGGCATGCTTGTTGTGCAATTTTCAGTTTCTAAAAAACAATAATTATGAGTCATTTATGGATTAAGACTTCAGCAATGATACTGATGGGATTTTGATGCCTATGAATTTTTACGCACAGGATAAAGATTCAACGGCTGTAAAATCAAGTAAAGAAAACTGGGACAATTTTAGAGAAAGAGATGCCTCATTTTTCTACTTTACCTTTTGCGTTCCAAAATCATACGTAAGTTCAATAACGGCTACAAGAGATTCCAAAGTGCTATCAAAAGTTGGATTATACTTTAATTTTGACCTTGTAAAATACGAGCTTTTTCAAATTTTAGAAGAGGAGTTAAACAAAGAAACCGACAAGAAATTTGTAGTCGCCGATCCAGATCAAGAAGACAAAACTTTTAAACCTGTAGTTATTGTCAAGTCACAAGGCTTTGACCATCCATACATCGCATGCAAAATGGCCCGAATCACCCAAAGGCTCTGAAAGCGTTTTGAAATCCATTTTTCGATACAATTGAATGGCTTCTTTCAAGCTCGGGAAAGACTCTAAGTACAGATGAGTGTAACCAGTCTCCTTGGCGAAATCAATACAACGATTCATCAATTCTCGACCAATACCCTGGCCTCTAAATTCCTTTTTCAAATAGATTTTCACCAATTCTGCATAACCTTTGGGTAAATTTAAAGTTGGGAATATTCCACAACCGCCAAGAAGTTCACCATTTAATTCAGCAATAAAATAGCCGCTTTTTGGCGTAGAAAACAATTCGAATAGCGTGTCTGTTGTAGGGTCAGTGTAAACGGTTCCCGGTTTTGCTTCATCGTATTCTTCCAAAGCAGTTCGGATGATATTTGCAATTTCGGAGTTGTCTCTTGCTTGAATTTTTCGGTAAAGAATGTTGTTTTTCATGGTATATTCGGGGAACTTACTTTTATCTTACTTGTTTTTTTCTGTGCCATAGATTTGTAATCAATTATTTTTATCATCGGCTTATTGACGTTAAAATAAATTTCTGCTCGATATTTTTTAGTCCATACAACATTTCTTATACTTTTTACCACTTCCGCACGGACAAGGATCGTTTCTTCCTATTTTCGGACCATTCGTAACTGGCAGAATTGGTACAATTCGTTCCTCGTTTGCTCGTGGAATTTCATAATTCATTTCATTCTGATAAGCTAATGAATTGGAAGCAATATCTTCATAGATTTCATAAATTGACAGAATTTTATTTTTCTGATTTTCCTCTAATTCAGTTTTCATAGCATCTTCTATGTCTTCTAAGTCTCCGCAGATTCCATAAGCCACATATTCCAATTTGAACAATTCTCTTATTTCAGGAAGCAATTCAAGGCCTTTAAAATCATCAACATAAGCGATCGTTAATCCAATCAAGTCAGAATCTATCACATCGTCTTCAATGGAAGCTTTTTGGTAAAAATTAAAAATGCGGCGAAACCAATCGATTACTTCATTTCTGCGTTCGGGATGGTGCAATACAATTTGCGTTAGCGCCACGGACACTTCTGTTTTGCAATACGTATGAACATTCGATTCTTTCATGAAGTTTTCCAGCACATTCAACTGGTTTGCTCCGAGATTGTAGATGTACATCCAGACATATTCTGTTAGTAAATCTCCAAGATAAAACGCAACGCAGTCTTGACTCTGTCTTAACAAGTTTAACACGTTCGGAAGTGCATTTTCAGCTTTTAATTCAGTTAATAAGTTGATTGCATGAAAAATGAATGAGGTATGTTCTTCATCCCATGAAAGGTCTTCAAAATAGGAATAACGTTCTATGCCATCGTTGAGTACGGTACACAAATCTTCGATGAATGTTTGTCGTTGTAATTGAAGCAATTCTTCCACCAATTCGGCATTCATTTTCATTCCATTGGTATACAGAATTTCCACTTCGGGATGATTGAAAATCGGTTTTTCGGTTTTGGTCGTCTTTCTTTGCTCAATTGTTGCTACTTCGATTCTGCTTGCGTTTTCTGCGTCAAAACGTTCTTGGGCGGCTCTCATTACTTCGAAATCGAGAATGTCTTTTGCAATTTCAAATTCCTCATCATCTCTATCAATTTCTTCCATTTTTTTTAGAAATTTAATGGCTATTTCAAAATTACGCAAGCGACTGTGGTAAATAACCGCAAATTTGTTCATCAAAAGCGCTTCTGAAACGTGGAAAGTTTCTCGCTCAGGATACAATTCTTTTAAACTGAAATTTTCACCCAAAACTTCCAGCACCTTATCAAAGTTATCTTCGGAAAGGTATTCGTTCGCTAAATTCAACTTTGCGAAAAAATAAGTAGGATGCGCCTCCATTGTTTTACGATTCAATTCATACGCCCTTTCACGTTGATTAGTCTGGATGTAATAGCTCGTTAATAAATTTTTGACTTGCGGATTTTTAGGATGTTTATTAATCAATTTAATCAAACGATCTGCTACTCCAGGTTTTCCTTTCACCACATCGATGTACAAACGATTTATCCAATAGCTTAAATCTTCCGTAATGGCATGCTCTTTTTCCATAAAGTGTACGTCATCTGTGACATAGAGATCAGATTCATTTAGGTATTTTCTCATTGTTTAATTTTTTGATGTAAAATTTTTCTTTGCGACTTGGATTACAATTTTGTCAAAATTAAATATTTACCAATCACAAGATGTGTTTTTTAACCTCTTGATTAATTCAATCCTATTTTGTGTAAATATAGTCTGATCTTAATACGCTTCTCTTTCAATCATATCATTTTCCAAATCAAACACCATCGAGCTAAAGTGAAAATCAAACCATTCGGTAAAAAGTTTCCAAGTGAGCTTTTCGGGCCATTCCAGCTCATCGGTACAAATTCCAAACAATTGGTCTTCAAAAATAAATTTCCAATATTTTTGAAGTGCTTTTTTTGGGTCATCGTACAATTGGTATTCCTCCAGTAAATAGCTGCTGTGTTCTACCCTCGTCGCTGCACTCGCCAAAAAACCAGGTTCAGGAAAAACAGCATTTTCCCAATCGTAAAAACATTGCTTTGGGATGATGATTACCAAGCCTCTGTTGATGGTGTGTGGTTTTATCATATTTTAATCGTCTTTGCAGAATCAAATCCTAAATTTTCATTCATTTCAACATACCCCAATTGGTTGGTTAACAAAGTCGTATTTTTAATTTTAAATTCTAGTGTGTTTTGGTGATGATGTCCATAAATCCAATAATCAGGTTGGTGCACTTCAATGAAATCGGTTAATTCCACAGCAAATGCGTCGTTTAAAACACTTCCTTTATATTGTTGTTGGTAATGTTGAAGCGTTGGCACATGATGCGTAACAACTACTCTTTTCTCTAGTTCATTATCTAATAAACTTTCATTCAAAAACTGCATACTTTCTTGGTGTAATTCGTTGAATCGATCTGCCGTAAAACGGAGTTTTCCATTTTTCATCACGTGAAAATCATTCATTCCGCGCTCGATTTGCCATTGATTTGCTGGATTAATTTTTGACCACAAAGTAGAGAAAATCAATTGGATGTGTGCTAACTCTATAGATTTGTTGTTTAGCAGATGAACATTAGGCTTTATTTTCTCATGAAAAGTTCCACATTTCTGAGCGATGTCAAATCCGTAATATTCGTGATTTCCAGGAATCCAATACGTTTCTTTAAAGTTGTCAGCACAGAAACTAAAAAAATCTTCATGCTTCTTCATCAATGAAAACGGCACAATATCGCCAGCAAGAATGAGAATATCACCGGAAGGAACGATTGGGTTTTCATTCAAGAACCTTTTGTTTTTAGGAAACTCCAGGTGAAGATCGGAACAATACTGGATGGTCATTGGGCGAAGATTTTGATAGAAAATTCTTGTTGTCAAATATAATTAGAAAATTTAAACGGTTTTGGTTTGATGAATGAAAGAGTCTATTTTTTGTTATTCATGTTAAATTTTTTAAGTTTAAGAAGCTGAATTTCAGAGTAAAAGAAAGTCTTTGGTTAAACGTAGAATTTATAAAGTTCATATTTTATATTTCCTTCTAAATCAAATCTCCTTTACCGCTTGAAATCCAATGCCATTTCGTTTTTGAGAAACATGATAAACTTTCTCTTCTTGATTATAAATATCCGTTAAAGTCATTGGTAAATGGATTGTTGAGTCGAATCCTAGTTTATTGGATAGTGCTTGTGCTTTATTAATTTCCAGTTCTTTAAATTCATATTTAGCAATCATCCTTCCTTTTCGCATTAAAGCACTGTCAACTTGTGAAAGATCAGTATTGAACGAACAAATGACTTGAATGTTGAGACAATCAGAAAGTAATCCATCAGAAATATTCAACAAAGCCGACACAGGTGAGTCACCATTTTTTTCTCTATCAATAACAATGTTTTCGGCATCTTCAATAATCAATATCGAATTGGGGTTGTCGATTAACGTTGAAATTAACGGATCAATACCAAAACTTGGGGACGAAATCCATAAAAAATAATTTTCTTTGTAAAAAAATCGGATTTTGGATAACTACATTGAACTTCTTAAATTGATTCTTCCGGAGGTTCTGGTCGAACATTTTAATATTCTTAAAGCTCACTCGAAAGAAGAGCAATTGCATCTATACTTTGAGGAAAAAGCTAAAATCCCTGTTGAATTTGAGAAAAGACAATTAGTTTCCAAAGGCTTTCATCCAGAGATTACGATTCAGGATTTTCCTTTGCGTGGAAAGTTTGTATTCCTGCATATCAAACGAAGAAGGTGGACAGATAAATTAACCGATGAAATCGTTCAGAGAGATTGGAACGAAGTAGCTGAAGGAACCCGATTAACGCATGAATTTGCGGCTTTTTTAAAAGAAATTAATCGATACTAAATCTATTGACTGCAAAACAGTTGGTGTTTTTTTGGTGTAGAGGGCAGAAAGCTACAACGACAATACAAAGATTTTATGAGTGACTTCAGATCCTGGGAATCTTTGAGTCATGCAGAGGAGTGGTTGCTCTTTCCAGAAAACATAGGTCCAAATCTTTCAATAGACGAGGTTGCATTGTCGCAAGGTGAACTTTATACTATTGTGACAAATAAGAGTGCCAAAGGAAGGAAATCCGCTATAGTAGCTGTAATTGCGGGAACAAAATCAGACGAAGTAATCAAATACATTCAAAAAATACCATTATCGAAACGACGAAAGGTAATAGAGATAACCCTCGATATGGCAGGAAGTATGAAATTAATAGCTACTAAATGCTTCCCAAAAGCAAAACAAGTAACAGATCGCTTTCACGTCCAAAAGCTTGCATTAGAAGCGCTTCAAGAAATACGAATTAAATATCGTTGGGAAGCAATTGATACAGAAAATGAAGCAATTGCAAAAGCAAAAACGAGTAAGAAAAGCTACAAACCAATATTTCTAGAAAATGGTGAGACACCAAGACAGATACTTGCCCGTGGTCGCTATTTATTATATAAAACTAGAGAGAAATGGACTGTAAATCAAAAGGAACGTGCTAAAGTTCTATTTGAAAATTATCCAGATATCGAGACAGCATACAATCTAAATCAGAAACTACGTCAAATTTATGAAACAAAAAAAGGAAAAGATATAGCAATAACGAAGCTTGCGTTATGGTATCAGCAAGTCGAAAAATCAGGATTTAAAAGTTTTAATACAGTAATGAATACCATATCTGCCAATTACCAAACGATCTTAAATTACTTTGAAAATATAAGTACAAATGCTTCTGCAGAATCTTTCAACGCAAAAATAAAAGCGTTCCGAGCGCAATTTAGAGGAGTTAAAAACAAAGCTTTCTTTCTGTATCGATTAACGAGAATTTATGCTTAATCCCCAACATTTGCGCATGATCCATAAACAGCGAAGATTTCCATTTTCCCAAATTTTACACAAAAAGCAAAACCCTCATCAATTACAACATCGATGAGGGTTTCTTAGCTTTCAGCCATAAAAGCTATATCTTTAAACAAGGCGTTTTGCGGTCTGGACGGGACTCGAACCCGCGACCCCATGCGTGAGGCAGAGCAAGGCTTATAGCCATGTTGGTCTAAGTACAGGGGCTGATATAGGGGTGTTTTTTACAAAATATTGACTTATTCACCTTGTATTTTGAAGATAAAAGCTGAGGTCTAATTTCCAGTTTTAAATCTGTGATTAGGTTATTTTCCTTATTTAGATTTGACGTTAGGGACAATTCGATTTATCCACGGAAACAGTCAAGCTAAGATTTACTTGATTCTTTCGTTCGCAAGGAATTTTAAGAACGTAGATAAATCCCCCTTAAAACCGATAAAACCCCTTTCTTCTGCAACATAACTGAACTTCTTTTCGAACGCTTGTTTCTATATGAGTGAACATATCGAGGTTACTTGTTATCTTTACTTGTTAAAATTCTAATTTTATGAAGGATCGGTTTTCAGATGATTTTTACCAAATTGTATATTCAAATGATGAAAAGGAAATATTTGACCAATGCGTTCAATCATACCATTCTGAAAATCGCCTTAATTTTTTAAAATATCTCAGAAATGAATTCTCGCATTCAAATTTAAATGAACTGTACTTACATATTCGTGAAGGAATACAAAATCTTGATGAAGATAAAATGTACGAATTAGATATAAAGTTTGAGCGTATCGAAAAACTTAAAGAGTTTGTTTTAGATTCTATCGAAATAATTCAAAACAAAGAAGTTAATGACAAGGTTCAACGAAATCAACGTGCTGTTCAGAATTCTTCTGCCGTTCAGAAAAAAGAATTCATACTAAATCTCCTTTATAACGAATTGAATGAAAGGTTTTTCAATACTGCTTCTGAAAATTTCATAGCAATATTTGATTCATCGAATTTTGAACCTATTCAGTGGACAGGAACAGACGCTGAATTAAAGGGATTAATAGAGCTACTTATTCAAAAACTAGATTTCGATTTTGGAAGAAACGTGAACGTTGAAACTGCTAAAAGATTTTACAAACTTGATGGAGAAAAAAGCTATAATATAGAAGGTCTAAGAAAAGCAACAGGTTCATTAAAATACAAACAAATAATTAATAACGATCCACCTCATGAAATCTTTAGAATCATTGCGGACGTTAAGCAACAAGCAAGTGAAATTTAGTTCCTGTCATCTTCCTATCATCTTCCATTAACTTCCTATTTCCTGAGATTTATTTCCAACCTACTTTTGTCCTGATCAAATGGTTAGGGATGCGCATCTCTTTTTATTAACTTTTAAAAAGAGACAATATGAAAGTTTCGAAAGAATTAATTTTAGAAATTACCAAAGGTGGAATTCTGTTCTACCTGAAAGTAATAAAAGGTTTGGAAGTCGAGGGAGACAAGTGTAAAAACGTTTTAAATCCTTTTTATGAGGACAAAAAACCAAGTCTTAGTATTTATTTTAAGGATGGGCAATGGTACTTTAAAGACCATGGAGATTCAGAGTTTTCGGGTGATGTCTTCCAATTCGCTGCTTGCTTCTACGATTTAGATAGTCAGGATGATTTTCCTGAGATTTTAAAGAGAATGTATGAGTTGGATTATTCTAAAATTTCGTTTGATTCAGAAATGGTATCCAATTCCAAGTCAAAGGAAATCAATAAACCTTTTAAACTTCTAACTAGAAAAGGAAATAGACTTGAAGTTCACGAGATAGAATATTTTAAGCAATATGGTATTACCAAGGAAATTTTGAAGGAATATAATGTGAGTATTATAGACGGAGCGTTTGGAACAAAGAGTAATGGAAAGTCCTATTCCTACGAGCGTAAAATGGACAAACAAATTTTAATTGCATATCAACATGAAGGTGGAGCGAAAATTTATATTCCTGAACCTAAAGACTTTGGGCATGTTGGAAACAAACCTTCTGATTTTGTTTTTGGTGAAAGGCAAATTGAAAATCATGAACATAACGTCATTATTATAACAGGTGGCGAGAAAGATGTTCTTACTCTTGCTGGTCTTGGATACGCTGGTGTTTGTTTGAACAGCGAATCGGCAAAAGGATTTCCTGCCAATTTCCTAAAATATTATGGAGAACTCGGTTACACTTTCCTAATCCTTTATGATAATGATTCAACAGGTGTAAAACAAGGCAACGCACTTTCTGAAAAGTACGGGTTTAAACAAATCTACATTCCATCAAAAATTTTGGAGAGCGGAGGTAAAGACATTTCAGATTACGTTAAGAACGGTTTAAAGAAGAAGTTCTTTGACAAATTAGTTTCCAAATCTTTGAAAGAAGTGCAAGAGGAAGCCAATGTCGTAGATGGTGAGACTGCTGATATAGAAGAAACGATAAAATCGGAGGAAACGGAATTATTGCCACTTGAAATTTTCTCTGAACTTCCTGATTTTCTTCGTAAATGTTGTAATGTCATTGATGACCAACAAGACAAAAGCTTGGTTTTATTATCATCGATTGCCTTACTTGGTGGAGTTTT
>SMEQ01000269.1_pt1 | contig 16426 bp, 18 predicted proteins | sample 2456281 | NCBI WGS metagenome assembly SMEQ01 (sample SAMN10132596, study PRJNA489261) | soil metagenome | isolation source: day1 antibiotic-loamy sand soil ammended with raw manure from dairy cow... | place: USA | collected 2015-04-01
AAAAATACTTTTATTTATTTTGAAATAAAGCTTGTATAATGTTTTTATATATGTTATAATAAGAGTATAATATGTAGGACAGGAATTATTATCTATAAGATTTTTTACCTGTCCTTAATGCAAAAGTGAAAGTCCAGATAGTTGTAACACGAGTAGTTATTATCTACCATAAAAGGATCACACTAATCAAAGTGAATTCATTGATCATACTTTCATGTTATAGGAACTACTGGATCTCACATATTAATTATATCATACAATTAAAAATAATTCAAGTAATAGAACACATGTTTGATAAAAATACTTTTATTTATTTTGAAATAAAGCTTGTATAATGTTTTTATATATGTTATAATAAGAGTATAGAAAGAGAGGAGGAAAAGAGAATGAGAAAATTAATGACAAAACAAGTTACAAAGACTACGATTAAATCAGCACAAATGAAATTAGTTGATGGATCACCAACAGCTATTGAATTACCAGATGAAGTGGTCCTAGGAAACTTAAATCATGCAAGAAGTCAAAAGCATATAGACTCTATACATGATAATGCTACTGTCTTAGATGTAAATGTAGAAAGGGTTGTTTATGAAATGGAAGTTGAAGAGTTTATAAAGTATGCTACTATAAAAAAAGATTAATAGGGGGAATAGAAAATGTTTAATGTAATAGGAAAAGGTATAACTATAAAGGATCCAGAATTAAAATACACAAAGAATGGTAGTGCAGTTGCTTCATGCACAGCAGTAAATAAAGAAGAGTATAAGGGAGAAGAAACACCACATTTTACTAACTTAGTTTTATTTGGTGATGTGGCAGAAAAATTTGCTAAAGAAATTACTAAAGGTTGTTTAATAGAAATTAAGTCAGCTATATTGAAACATCCAGTTTACAAAGATAAAGATGGAAAAAATCATTATAATACAGAGGTAGTGGTCTTTGAATATGACTTGATCCAGAAATTTGAGTCTAAAAAAAAATAAGTAATTTTAATGACTTTCATCCTATAGAAAATGATGACATACCATTTTAAAAAATAATAGGGCAGAGTGTATAGTGATATACACTCTTTGTACTCTAAAGAGGTGGGATAATGGCTAATATAAGGATAAGAAATAAGGATATAGCAGAATATAACAGACTTGTAAAAAATACAAAAGCTAAAATATCCAGAACTCAAAAGAACTATGGTGTAGAATTAGATATTAATATTCCTAGTCTTGATAGCTTTACCACTAGAGAAGAATTTAATACATTTAAATCTAAACAGGCAAGATTTACTAATAGATCTACATTAGATTATCAATATGTTAAAAGTGATTTTGGGGTAGTTGCTACTAAAAAAGAGTTAATGATGGCAGAAAGATATACAAGACAAGCCCAAAGACAGGCAAGGAAGATCCAGAAAGAGTATGGAGAATTACCATTTTATGTTGGTGGTGAACAAGCTGGAACAGTCGGACAAGCTATGACAAAAGTTGCTAGACCTAATGTGGCTGGTGTTTATGTACCAGAAGATTTTGATTTTAAAAGTATAAAAGATAGGGATTATTTTGATAAAAAATTAAATAAAATGAAAGAAAGATCAGATCCACAATATTTTGATCAAAGACTTGTTACATTTAAAGATAACTATATAACATCTATAGAAGAACATTTTAATTCAATAGCAGATAATTTAGTACGAGAAATACAATCTTTACCAGATGATACATTCTTTGAAGTGTATTTAATGAATTTAGAAATGATGGACTTTAATGAACATTATACAACACCAGAGGGTGAAATGAGAGAATATATTTTAAATTTAGAAAGTATAATAAAAAGTGCTAAAGCAGGTAACTATGATTTAAAAGATTTTTAAATTAAAAAAGAAATGATGTGATTTTATGGTAAAACAGTATGCTTGCGACTTTGAAACGACTACTATATTAGATGATTGCAGGGTGTGGGCATACGGATGGATGGAGATAGGAAATAAGACTAATTATAAAATAGGGAATTCTTTAGATGACTTTATGAAGTGGGCTAAAAAAACAATGGCAGATTTATTCTTTCATAATCTAAAGTTTGATGGATCTTTTATTATAAATTGGTTAATGAAAAATGGGTATGAATTTTCTACCACAGGTGAAGCTAATACTTTTAATGTTTTAATATCATCTATGGGCCAATGGTATATGATTGATATATGTTATGGTTACAAGGGTAAGAAAAAACTTAATAGCAGGATATATGACTCATTAAAAAAACTACCATTTACCATTAAAAAAATAGCAGAAGATTTTAAAATGGAAATATTAAAGGGTGATATTGATTACCATACAGAAAGACCTATAGGCCATGAGATAACAAAAGATGAGCATAAATATATTAAACACGACATTGAAATTTTAGCAAATGCATTAGAGATACAGTTTAAGCAAGGTTTAACAAAGATTACAAATGGATCAGACTCTTTACATGGTTATAAAACTTTGTTTGGTAAAAAGATGTTTGAGAAGTATTTTCCAGTTTTTTCCTTTGAATTAAATGAGAATATACGGTTATTCTATAAAGGGGGTTTTACATGGCTTAATAAAATTCATGCTAATGAAATTATAGGTGAGGGTATAGTATTTGATGTAAATAGTCTTTATCCATCTGTTATGTATAATAAATCTTTACCATATGGAATACCAATACATTTTAAAGGTAAGTATGAGGGTGATTTAAGATACCCTTTATATTTACAGCATATAAGATGTAGTTTTGAAATAAAAAAAGATAAGATACCAACTATCCAGATAAAAAGAAATATGTTTTTCAGACCTAATGAATATTTAGAGTCAAGTCAAGGTGAAGTGGTGGACCTTTATTTAACTAATATAGATTTAGATATGTTTTTAGAACATTATAATGTATATGATCTGGAATATATGAGTGGTTGGAAATTTAAAGAACAGAAAGGTTTATTTAATAAGTTTATAGATAAATGGACCTATGTTAAAATAAATAATACAGGGGCTATAAAAACACTTGCTAAATTAATGCTAAATTCATTATATGGGAAATTTGCAACTAATCCAGATGTAACAGGTAAAGCACCATATTTAAAAGATGATGGATCTAATGGTTTTGAAATGGGAGAAACTAATATTAAAGATCCAATATATACACCTATGGGGGTTTTTATAACATCCTATGCTAGAGAAATCACCATAAGGACAGCCCAGAAAGTTTATCCTAGACTTATATATTGTGATACAGACTCTATACACCTAACAGGACTTGAAATTCCAGATGTATTAAAGGATGTTATAGATCCTAATAAGTTAGGACTTTGGGATCATGAGGGTACTTTTAAGAGGGCGAAATATTTAAGACAAAAGACCTATGTTCAAGAATTATATAATAATGATGATAGAACAGATGTTCATTTATCAGTGAAATGCGCAGGAATGAATGATAAGGTTAAAGCTAATGTTACCTTTGATAATTTTAATATAGGTTTTAAAAGTGCAGGATCTTTAACACCTAAACAAGTTAGTGGAGGTGTAGTATTAATAGATAGTGAATTTACAATAAAATAGGGGGTTGTGAAATTGGAAAAATTATTAGATATTCTACAAGTGGTATTAAGTGTGGTAAGTATAATAGGTATGACAATGATAATATACTTTTTATTTATAATGATTACAATATAAGGGGGTTATGATAATGGACTTAACAGGTGAAAAAGTAGATTTTAAAAAAGAATATAAGAAAGGTGAATTTTTAAATAGTGGTATAACATTTAATGAGATAAAAGAAAAAGTTAGTGATTTAAAAAAAGAAAATAAATCATTGAAAATAAACAATGAAAGATTAAAAGCTTATAATGAATTTGTATCATCTGGAAGTAGAAAGAGAATGTTAGAATTAGAAATTGTAAAAGCACAAAAGGATAAGATTTTTACAGTTAATGAAGAGTTATTAAATGAAATAGATATGTTAGAGGATAATGTAAATTCATTACACAATGAAAATATAAGTCTGGAAAAACAATTAGAATTTTTTAAAGATTTATATATAAATTTATTCATAAAATACAAGGGGGTAAAGAAAGATGGATGTAAGTAAATTATATGAAAAACAAGCTAAGTTAGATGAGTATATACAAAGAAATAGTTTTGAAAGAACAGGTGAGTCTATAGAAAGGCAAGATTTAATAGACATGACAACAGTTGCTTTATTTGTAGAATTAGGTGAGCTTGCTAATACAGTAAGATGTTTTAAGCATTGGAGTGTTAAAGGGCCAGATGATGATGATGTGGTAATTGATGAATTAGCAGATGTATTACACTTTTATTTATCTTTGGGTTTACAAAAGGGCTATATGTTTTCTTTAGATGAGCTTAGAGATCCAGATAATAAAACTTTAACAGAGTCATTTTTAGATATATTTACTAACACATCTTTTATGGTTTTAAATTCACATTCTATCTATTCTAACTTAGGAAGTGAGATTATGAATTTAGGATATAAATTAGGTTTTACAGATGAGGATATAGAGAAAGCATATAATGTAAAGAATAAGCTTAATTTTGAAAGACAGAAAAATAATTATTAATAAAACATATGTTTGTAATATATTGTAATATATGTTATAATATATAGAAAGGGGGTGTTATAATTGCCTATGGATAGAGAAGTGTACGAGGAACTGTTAAATACTCTATTAGATCCAGAGTTAGAGCAGTCGAGAAGAACAGAAATTTTACAAGAATTAAGAGTGGATTATAACAATGTTTTAACTAATCATGAAGAAACTACAAAGAAGATTGAGAAACTTAGTAAGGATAATTCCGATTTAGTTGTATCTAATAGTAAACTATTTAGACAAATTGGGGTAGTTGGGGATGAGAAGTTAGAAGAGAAAGAAGAGCAGAAAGAATTTTCAGAAACAGTAACTATTGAAGAGTTAGAAAAGGGGGATTATTAAAAAATGCCAAGAATAACAATTAATGATATTAGAACTAATTTAGGAATTACAGAAACTTATGACATTGTAAATGCTATAAGAAATTCAGCAGGTGATGGTTTTCAAAGATATGTACCATTAGCAGGGGCAGAAAATATAGCCGAGGTTGGAGCAGGTATTCTGTTAAATCAAACTTTACAGAATGAATTTATCACATCCTTAGTTGATAGAATAGGTCTTGTGGTTGTAAGACAAGCTAGTTTATCTAACCCATTAAAGAAATTTAAAAAAGGTAAAATGCCTATGGGTAGAACTATTGAAGAAATATTTACAGACATTACAAAGTCTAAAAAATATGATCCAGAGGATGCAGAGGACACAGTATTTAAAAGAGAAATACCAAACGTTAAAACATTATTCCATGAAAGAAACAGACAAGATTTTTATGAGCAGACAATTCAAGATGACTCATTAAAAACAGCTTTTATATCATGGGGTAACTTTGAAAGTTTTGTGTCATCTATAATCAATGCTATTTACAATTCAGCAGAGGTTGAAGAATATGAGTATATGAAGTTAGTAGTAGATAACTATTACTCAAAAGGTCTTTTTACAGTAGTTGCAGTAGATAAGCCAGATACAGAAACTACCACTAAACAATTTGTTAAAAAAGTAAGAGCAACAGCCAGAAAAATGACATTACCATCTGGATCCAGAGATTACAATGCCTTAGCAGTAAGGACTAGATCAGAAATGAATGATCTTCATTTACTAATAGATGCAGATCTTGAAGCAGAACTAGATGTAGATGTATTGGCAAAAGCTTTTAACATGGATAAAACAACATTTTTAGGTCATGTTACAATTATAGATCAATTTGCTAGTGATGGTCTTGAAGCAGTATTAATTGATAAAGATTGGTATATGGTTTATGATAACCTAATCAAATTAGAAACTATTAGAAATCCAAAGGGTTTATACTGGAATTATTTTTTCCATGTATGGCAAACTATGAGTGCAAGTAGATTTTCTAATGCAGTAGCATTTGTTAGTGGAGATTTAGAGCCTGTTACACAGGTAATAGTAGATCCTACAATATTAGCAATTAAACAAGGTAGAGAACACACGTTCAATGCTTATGTTAGATCTAATGATAACGTTGATAGACCTATAACATGGAAAGTTGAAGCTACAGCAGGATCAACTAAAAAGACAGCAACTAAAATTACAGATGGAAAATTAGTTGTAGCAACAGACCAAGAGGGTGAATTAATAGTAACAGCAAGTGTAGATATATCAGATTTAACAGATGGATCTAACTTAGTTACAGGTGAGTCTATAGTAACAGTATTACCAACAGCATAAGGGAGGATTAAATTATGGCAACAATACCATTGAGTGGATCAAACGTACGTTTGTTAAGACAAGTACCCTTTAGTAATGACTATAAGCACACAAGATATTTTGATACAGAGCCATTACAAAGACATTACTTTACTAACAAGCCAGTCGTTCATGGAATGAGTAGAGTTGCCTTTCAGAAAATTGAGGGGCGAAACTTTATAGCAGTAGACAAAGACATAGATAGTCTTTGGGGTGTTAATTATGTAATGTTCCAGAATAGTGAATACTCTAACAAATGGTTTTATGCTTTTGTAACAAAGTTAGAATATAAACAAAGAAATACAACTTATGTTCATTTTGAGATTGATGTTTTCCAGACATGGTTATTTGATATACAATTTAAGCCATCCTTTATTGTACGAGAGCATAGAAGGCAATTTCAAGCAGATGGATCACCAACAGTTAATACTCAAGATGAGGGTTTAGACTATGGTAGTGAATACGATAATGTGGGATATTATAACTTTAAGCCTTTGGATGGTTTTAAATGGTTGGTTGTTATTTCAAAGACCTTGCTTCATAATGATGGTGAAAGTTTTAAAGCAGGAGCTATAAAACCTAGTATAATAGGAACACATCAGCCTTTAGCCTATTATTTTGTACCATATACAGATAGTGGTTTTATATTACCACCAGTAGAATTACCAAATGGTGATTATGAGGGTGGTGGTACTATAAGTAAGATCTTAGAGAAAATATATCAAAGTGAAACAGCAGTAAATAATATTGTATCAATATATACAACAGAGCATATAGGTCTTGATTGTAGTATTAAAACATTTCCTAGTGGTAAAGGTATAAAGATTAAAAATGGGGTAATTAAAAGTGTTTTAATAGAGCCAGATACACCTATGGGGCTTAATGCAGGAATGTTTTATATGGAAGATTTAAAGAATTTTGCATATTTAAAAGACACTATAGCATTAGATAAATATAGTCAGTTTAGAAATGTTAAAGAAACTAAACTTTTAATGTACCCTTATTCAATGATAGTATTAGATGATTTTAAAGGAAATAGGGTAGAAATAAAGCCTGAATATATTTATCAAAAGGAATTACAGGTTGTGGTAAGAGGTAGTTTAGGAACATCTAATAAGGTATCATACCACATAGCAAATTATAATCAAAGAGGACCATCTGAATTTCAAGACACAATGGTGGGAATTGAAGCAGGGATTATAAATAATAATGCTAATGATATACCAGTTGTAACAGACCATTTAGCAAGTTTTTTACAAGGAAATAGAAACTCTTTATTAAATCAAAAGAATTCTATAGTCTTTAATGGTGTAGCAGATACAGTATCATCAGTTGCAGGGTTTTCTCAAAGTGCATTATTAGGCAATCCAGCAGGTATGGTAAGAAGTGGGGTAGGAGCAGTCCAAGGGGCAGGAAATTCAGTATTAGCAATTCAAGGAATGTTAGCAAAACAAAAGGATATAAATAATTTACCACCACAAATTTCTAAAATGGGATCTAACACAGCTTATGATTTTGGAAATAGATTTAATGGCGTATTCATTATGTATAAACAAATTAAAAGTGAATATCAAAAGAAATTAGAAGATTTTTTTAATATGTATGGTTATAAAACAAATGAAGTAAAAGGACCAAATTGGCACACCAGAAAGTATTGGAATTATATCCAAACTGAAAGTTGTGTAATTACAGGAAACTTTAATAATGAGGACCTACAGGAAATAAAAAATGTTTTTGATAGTGGTATTACCCTATGGCACACAGACGATATAGGGAACTATTATTTAGATAATGAGGTGTTATAATGGCAAGAAGAAAACAGACAACATATAGAAATCCAAATAATATACAAAGAGATAGGGGCAATAGATGGTATATGCACTATTACCAGTATCTTTGTTCATTAGCTTATCAGTTATTTGAGTGGGAGAATTTACCAACATCTATAGATCCTAGATATTTAGAAATGAGCATACACTTATATGGTTTTGTAGGGTTTTTTAAAGATCCAGAAAAAGGATATATAGCAAGTCAAGGGGCAGTTTCAGGAACTATAGATCATTATTTGTTACCATCACATTTTCATGCTAATAGTCCAGCATATCAAAACACATTTAAGTTATTTAACTATGATGATATTAAAGAGGATGGAATGGGGGTTGTAATCTGGAATAATGATTATCATTTTTCTAGTGTACCATCACTTGATATGTTTGCACAGGATCTTTCAGAACTTAAAGAGATAATCCATGTAAATCAAAACGCACAGAAAACACCTGTTCTACTAACAGCAACAGACCAAACTAAACTATCTATCCAGAATATTTATAATCAATATGAGGGTAACGCACCTGTTATTATTACAAATGAAAACTTAGATCCAGATACAATACAAGTTTTTAAAACAGATGCACCTTATGTGGTTGATAAATTAAATGCACAGAAAAATGCAGTATGGAATGAAGTTATGACTTTTTTAGGGATTAAAAATGCTAATCTTGAAAAGAAAGAAAGAATGATCACAAGTGAAGTGGACTCTAATGATGACCAGATCTCATCTTCTGGAAATATACTTTTAAAGTCCAGAGAAGAAGCTTGTAAAAAGATAAATGAGTTATATGGACTAGATTTAAAGGTTAAGTTTAGGGAAAGCATAATACAAGAAATTTCAGACCAAATTACTAAAGATCCAGTAGTTAAAGATGATAAAGAGGGGGTAAAAGAATAATGGCAAGTTATACTATGCAACTTAGGACCTATATAGAGTCATTTTCACAGTATGATAATTTAAGTGAAAAAGAAAAAATAGAAGTTGGGAGAAAACACTTGTTTGATTTTGATTATCCTATCTTTGATCCAGCTTATAAAAAAATACTAGAAACTAATTTAATCAGAAGATTTTATTTTAGAGAAATAGGTTTTGAAACCGAGGGAATGTTCAAATTCCACTTAGAAACATGGATGTTAATTAATATGCCTTATTACAATAAAATGTTAGAGTCAGAAATGATTGAGTATGATCCTTTAATAAATAGTGAAATGAATGTAACTCATGAATTAAAGAAAGATAAAAAACAAGATGATGAGAGAAAGTCTAATCAGAATGTAAAATCTAATACATCCGGATCTAGTAAAGGCGAAAGTGTAAACTATTCTAATCACAGAGATTTTGATAGAGATATGACAAGTGATAACCCAGATACAAGATTAAGAATTACAACAGGTCAAGATGGTACAGGGGTTATAGAATATGCTAGTGAGATTAAAGAACATGTTAATGTAGGGAAATCAGACTCTAAAACTAATACAGCTAATAGTGGTATTAGTGATAGCACAGGAGATATGACACAGGATGATGAGTATTTAAGTAAGATAAATGAATTGGAAGATTTTGTTCAACACAGAAAAGGTAAAATAGGTGTAGTATCATATGCAGATCTTTTAACTAAATATAGAACAGCACTTTTAAGAGTAGAAAACATGATACACAAAGAAATTCAAGATTTATTTATGTTAGTTTATTAAGGAGGTTTTAAAATGGTAAAGCCAGTTATAACAGAATTTACACAGATTGCAGAATTATTTGTCCAGAAATATGAAAGATATTTACCAACAGCCTTTGATGAGTCCATGACAATATTAGAAAAAATGAATAAGATCATTGAGTATCTTAATCAAATAGGTAAAACTGTTAATGACTCATTTATTGAATGGAATAAAATCATGAATTGGGTATTGACAGATGGATTATCTGAAACAGTAGTTGAAAGATTACAGGAAATGATGGATGATGGTACTTTAGAAACTATTATAAATGTAGGTATATTAGGAAGTAGAGCAAGAATAATAGTAGATGAGGTTGCACCACTTAATCCAGATGAGCAGACATTTTGGCACCAAATAGTTGGTGTAGATCCTTCATTTAATTTAGATGGGGCTATGTTAGTTGATGGTGATAATGTAACATATAATGAGGTGGAGTAATGCCAGATATTAAATTATTAAACTTAAATGCAGGGAAAGATTTTTTAAATGTCCAAATGTATTTTATTGATAAAAAGACAGGAGAAAAGATATATCTTTATCCAAAGAGTAAAGGCAATTTAATATATTTATCAAATGGTGTTACAGTTGAAGCCACACTTGACTCACTTTATAAAAATGTTAATCAGATCCTTAATGATAATGGACTAAAAGGTCCTAAAGGTGATCAAGGACCAGTAGGTCCAGCAGGTCCAGAGGGTGGACCAATAGGACCAAAAGGTGATAGAGGTCCTAGAGGTCTTGATGGACCAGAGGGTCCTAGAGGTCCAGAGGGTCCTAGAGGTTTAGAGGGTCCTAGAGGTTTAATAGGTCCTCAAGGACTTAAAGGTGATAAAGGGGATAAAGGCGATTTAGGACCAATAGGCCCAATAGGTCCAGAGGGTGGACCACAAGGTCCAGTAGGTCCAGTAGGTCCAGAGGGTCCTCAAGGTATACAAGGGGAAATAGGTCCTAGAGGTATACAAGGTGAATTAGGTCCTAGAGGTCTTGATGGCCCAATAGGTCCAGAGGGTCCACAGGGAATACAAGGTCCTCAAGGTGAAATAGGTCCTAGAGGTATACAAGGTGAATTAGGTCCAGAGGGTCCAGAGGGTCCTCAAGGTATACAAGGCCCTCAAGGTGAAATAGGTCTTAAAGGTGATAAAGGGGATAAAGGAGATAAAGGGGATAAAGGCGATTTAGGTCCACGTGGTGAACAAGGGGTCCAAGGAAATAATGGTATCTATGATGCAGGATCTAATTCATTAGGAACATGGGTTAAATTTAGAGATGGAACTATGATCTGTCAATCAACTTTAGGAACAGTTGATAGAAATTCAGACGCAGAACAGACATTCCTATTTCCACAGCCCTTTATTAATCCACCATCAGTCTATGGTTCTCATAGACATAGTGCAAATGTAGTTTATCAGAAATCAAGTGCTAGTATGTATATGGGATCCACATATACAGAATGGAAGATTGCCTTTAGTGAATTATCCACAATTGGAAGTAATTGGAATGTTTATGCAACAGCTATAGGAAGATGGGAATAAAAAAATTAGGGGGTTAAATAATGGCAGATCAAAACATACAAATGCACAATTATAAAAATGGTTATAATAGGGAATTTCCTATCACAAAGACTAAATTAGTGTTTGATGATACAGGAAAACCTATAGATACAATTTTAGAAGATTTTATGTTAGATGTAGGAACACAATTAGATAGTACAATAAATTCAGTAAATGAGTTAATGGATGAAAATCCTTTAACTTTGGGTAAGAAATATGGAGTAACAAAAGGAAGTGATGTAACAGTAGCACTACAAATGTTAGTAGATAAAGCAGTTTTAGAAAGTAGGGCTATAAGAATTCCAGAGGGTGATTATTATGTTAGTTCAACTATTAATATTCCAGCTAGTGCTTTGGAAATAGAGGGTAACTCTATGATGACTACAAGATTAATATTTTTAGGTGAGGGTCCATTATTTAATATAGGGTCTGGTGGAATATTTAGAATAAGAAAAATCTCACTCTTTGGAAACAATGTAGGAACAGACACTATAAGAAATTCTAATGTGTTTTGTTTCCTATCTGAAATGCCTATACAAGCGACTGAAATCTATGTTAAAAGTTTTCACCAAATAGTAATGAGTAATGGTGGTTACTATTATAAGTTTATTAATTGTAGATTTTTTAACTTTTATTTAGGTTTTCAGATAAATGCTAACAATGTTATCTTTGACTCATGTAGAGCAGCAAACTTTAATACTTTTATGTTAGTTAGAGGTGGAACAGGCCCAATAAGTGCAACAAATTGTAGTTTTGAAAGATTTACCAGCAGAGGTTTTACAGCAACAAGTGGGGCAAAACCTTTATTAAATATGAGTGGGTGTTATATAGAAAACTACCCTAGAATAACACCACCAACAGAATTAGGACCAGCATATGATGATGCTTATTTTATAGCAGGTTTTTATTCAATAACATTAACAGGCAATCAAATAGCAGGATCTGGAATAAGGCGATTTATTTATTCTGGTGGTAATATGGGTCATTTAATCTCAACAGGAAACTTTATAACCTATCAAGGTCCTCAAGGTGATCTGGAATACTTTATCTTTGTAGGTGGTACAATCCTTAGAATGTTTACAATGGATACAGCAACAAATAATTTAACAGGTCTTTCAAATAAGTATGATGTAGCTTATCTTTCACCAAGTCAGAAAGTTGCAAATAGTGGAAATGGATCCATAATAAATGATCCTATAACACAGACAGTATATAACCCACTTTAATTTAAAGAAAGGAGATACACTATGGATAATATGACACCACAAATGAAAACTTTTGTAGAGTCAAGTGTAAATGATGATTTTGGTTTAACAATAGATCAAATAGCAAGTCAATGTAGGACTTATGGTAGGTTTGACAGATGGTTAAATGGTGATATTACTAAAATTAAACAAGTTTTAACTATAGTGAAATCTAATGGTGTATCTCCAGCTTTCTTTGCCTCATATGAAAAAACAGAAGGTTATAATGGAAAATGGGGTTGGTTAAATCACACACATGTAAATGGTAGTCCTACACAAGATGCAGGAAGTGTTAGTAGATGGGTTAAAAGTCAGTCTAATTCAACAGCCCATAATCCAGCTTGGATAGATTATGCTAATTATAATGATTTTGTTCCTAGTTCTGTAAAGTCCTTTGGTAATAATCATTTTAAATCATTAGCAAAGGGTACCATAGGAAGAGTGGTTATAGCTGGAACAGCCGCAGCAACATGGGAAGTCTATTATCCTTTAGGATTACAGAAATCATATAATGGTGTTCAGAATTATGGCGCACCAATACAAGGAATGATAAATACTATACTTTCATGGGGTGGAGTTATAGATGGTTCAGGAAGTGGATCATCCTTTGTAGGAAATATAGTAGATTATCTATTAAATTCTACTACAGGTCTTTCAATGACAAGTCGGTATGGTTGGAGAATACATCCTATAAGCGGTGATAGATCATTTCATACAGGAGATGATATAGCAAAGTCTGGAAGTCCATCACCAGAAACACCAGTACCAGCAAGGGCAGAAATCATACATGCAGGTCCATCAGGAACAGGGCTAGGAAATTGGGTTGTATTTAGGTTATTAGGATCATCTTATATGGTAGGAATAGGACATTTTGCAACAGTGCATGTATCTAAAGGGCAGATAATTGAAGCAGGGACAAGTGTAGGAATTATGGGGGCAACAGGTAATGTAACGGGTAGGCATTGGCATATTGAAGTCAGAGATTACACAAATGGAAATTATTTTGGTTCCCCTCACCATGATCCAAAGAGTATTACATTTAATATTGAGGGTGCAGGATCATCCCCAGATGGACCTACAAAGAAAGATGATTTAATAGTTTTATTCTTATGTAATGCACTTAGAAATTGGGGTTAAGAGAGGATGAGAAAAGTGGAAATGATTAAATGGTTAAGACATTATTTAGAAACAGATGACACAAAGATAATATATCTCCTATCACTAATATTAATAGCTAGTTTAGTAGATTTTTTAATTGGATGGATTAAGGCAAGATTTTTACCAGACATACAATTTTCATCAAGTAGGGCCATTTATGGTATAGCCAGAAAGATTACCTTATTTATACTGTTAGTAATATTTATTCCATTTTCATTATTATTACCAAATGAAATTGGTTTATCAGCCCTTTACATCCTTTATACAGGATATTTAGCAACAGAGATATTTTCTATAATAGGTCATGTTAAAGAGGGATCAGATGATAAGACAATAGATTTATTTTATAATTTTTTAAGTAAATTCTTTGGATCAGATATGGAGGGTGATAAAAAATGATACATGAAGATAGAGGACATGGTGGAGCAGATAGTGGAGCAGTTTATGGTGGAGTTAAGGAAAAAGATATAAATTTAGACATTGGTAAAAATTTCACAAAGTCTTTAGAAAAACAAGGAATAAAATACTCATCCACCAGAACAACAGATAAAACAGTATCAAATGGTGTTAGAGTACAAATGGTTAGAAATTCAAAGAATAAATATTGTATATCTAATCATGTAAACTCTTTTAAACATAATGAGGGTTCTGGATGGGAAATATGGGTGAGTCAATATTCTAATCAGAAATTAGCAAAAGAGATCTTAAAGGAATTTGCTAATCTAGGACTTGATGTAACAAGAGGTGTAAAAACTAGAAAACTAAAAGATGGAAGCGATTATTATTTTATGCACAGAAACACAGGTAATGTGGAAACTCTTATTATAGAACATGGGTTTATAACATCCGATAAGGATAGAGCATATATAACTAAAGCAGAAAACAGAGTTAAACTTGCTAATGCTATTACTAAAGCTATATGTAAGGTGGAGGGTCTACCATATATCAGCCCAGATGATAGTAAAAATGATAGTAATACTAATGTATCAGATACAATGTTTAGAGTTGTTACAGGGAGTTTTAGAGAGAGAAAAAATGCAGAAATTAGAATAAGTGAATTAAAATCTTTAGGTTATGATAGTTTTATTGATATTTATAGAGAGTAGGTGATATTATGAGTGAGTTTGATAATAGTAATATATATTATAGTCCTAATCAAATGTTATCATATAACAGGATCTTAAATTGTGTTATAGGGGCTAGAGGTATAGGTAAGTCCTTTGCTTTTAAAGAATTTCCAATTAGGCGATTTATTAAACATGGTGAACAGTTTATATATTTAAGGCGTTATAGATCAGAGTTAAAGAAGTTAAAAAACTACTTTAATGATATTGCTTATAAATTTCCAGAGCATGAGTTTACTGTCAAAGGTAGAGAATTTTATATTGATGGTAAAATTGCAGGTTATGGAGTACCACTTTCAAGTTGGCAGAGTGAGAAATCAAATGCCTATCCAGATGTATCTCTTATAGTATATGATGAGTTTATAAGGGAAAAAGACAATTCTGGATATTTACCAAATGAAGTTGAAGCCCTGTTAAACTTTATGGATACAGTTTTTAGAAATAGGGATAATGTGAGATGTGTATGTTTATCTAATGCAGTTACTATTGTTAATCCATACTTTTTATATTTTAATATTATTCCAGATATAACAAAGAGATTTAATGCCTATAAGAGTGTATTAGTAGAAATACCAGATAGCACAGACTTTACTAATTTAAGAAAGGAAACAAAGTTCGGCCAGCTTATAGAGGGTACAGATTATGGAGATATGAGTTTAGAGAATGAGTTTGTAAATGATAGTACAATATTTATATCTAAAAGGACACCAGAGAGTCGTTTCCAATTTTCAGTAATCTATAAGGGTTTAACTATTGGTATATGGGTAGATGTAGGAGCAGGCTTAATGTATCTTTCACAGGACCACGATCCATCAACAAAGTTAGTGTTTGCTATGACAAGTGATGATCTTAAAGAGAATACTATGTTAATGATGACATGGAAACAGAATTATTATTTAAAAAAATTAGTATCAGCTTTTACAAAAGGTTTTTTAAGGTTTGATAATCAAGTTTTACGTAATGTAGGTTATGAGATGTTTAAGAAAATGAATGTCCAATAAAGTAATTTTCCCAATAGGTAGACTTGTAAAGGTGGTGATATAATGAAGATATGGGCCATTTATAAGTAATTATTCTTATAGGTGGTATGCAATGTACGCCTATTACTTTATTAAATAAATATTCACAGCAAAGTGTTTTCTCTTCATACAATTATAAAAGAATGTATGTTCTATACCACAGATATAGAATGTATGTTCTTTTTATACATAAAAAAAAGACCTGTTAATTAAACAAGTCTTTTTTAAATTTTTTCATGCATTCATACTTCCAATGGATCCGCTGATTTTCTATATATGCTATTATATCTAATTCATTAGAAAAATTATTATATTCTAATTCCTCTAATATATCCAAAGGTAACTTTATGCCCATTTTATTATACAATTCTATTACATCTATACTAGGATTATTAAGATTTAGTTTTCTACCCTCATTTTCTGGTATGTCCTCTTTTTTATAATACATTATATATCTATT
>SMEQ01000270.1_pt1 | contig 16405 bp, 13 predicted proteins | sample 2456281 | NCBI WGS metagenome assembly SMEQ01 (sample SAMN10132596, study PRJNA489261) | soil metagenome | isolation source: day1 antibiotic-loamy sand soil ammended with raw manure from dairy cow... | place: USA | collected 2015-04-01
ATAGCTTTTCATCAACGTTTCCAATTAAGAGTAATTCATATTCGTTAGCATTTGGAGAATGAGTTTCTAGTTCTTCACACCATTTTTTGGCAGCCGAATGTCGAATTATATTTTGTGAGGACTTTACTTGGCATAACTTTACTGTATCATCTGAATATCTCCATCTGATATCTACTTTTTCAGATTCGTCTAATGGTTCTAATGTTACTGAAGTCCATTTATTATCCGCTTCGAATGTGTCCAACAAACAAATGATTGTTTGTATTATATATCCTCTAATTCCTGCATTACCACTCATACTCTCTTAGTTTTTACCTCTATTTAACCGTCTTGATGACAACTTCTTCCAAATACTATCCGCTAAGTCAATTTCTTCATTAGTCAAACCGTAATTTTCTTTTAATATTTTTTCATTTGTGATTTTTAATAATTCTGAAATATCCTTTTTCTCACGAATCATTTTATCAATAATAGGTAATAATTCTGCATTTTTTTCATTGTATGGCAAAAGTATTCGTTCTACCTCATTCGGCATTAACTCCAGAACACCGCCACCGTGGCTTCTTCCACAAATTTCAGCAAACGCAAAAGAGAGTGAGTTGTAGTAACTAGCTGTTAACGCCTTTATGTTCACTTTGTCTTTTATGGTTACTCTGTGCATAGTATCCGTTGTAAAAGCTTCTGCTTCGTTAATTATTAACTTTGGGTATAGATTGTTTCTCCTGATGAATAATGCATCTGATATCCTTTGTGAGGGCACAATTTGCCATTCATCCCGTATTCTACATTTATAACCTTTGTGAATGTTGTTTTCCTCGCCCCAAGAAATGTAATCTTTTGCGCCAATTGCACCTTTTAGCTCGTCCATTTTAGGGAAAGACAGAAAATGTGTTCTTGCTTCGGAATCTCTGTTTTTAATCCAATCATCTTCTGTAAAAATAGCACTTGGAACTTGAACGCTTCTGCCTACCAGTGGTTTGGCATATTTTTCAAGATTGTAGAATTGTATAATTGATAGTGGCACAGTGAAAAATGGATTTGAACCTGTTGTAATTCCAACTTCAACTTTAGCATATTCTTTAAGTCTCGGAATTATTTTGTCATTTTGAAGTTTTTCTAAAAAATCGATTTCATTTTGTTCGAGGAAATAAAAAGTCCATTTGTTTGATTTGAAATCAATTTTTTTCTTTGGACTTTTTAATTTTAAGACGTCTAACGTATCAAGCTCTTCTGCATCTTTTAGTTCTAAATGTTCAATCAAATGTGTATTAGAATTGTTTTTCTCGCACAACAATAAAACTACTTCTTGTTGAATGTCTGGAAACACCAATTTCTCAAAAGAAATAATATTTATTTTATTATAGAAATGCGCTAAAAACTCTCGTAAAGGCTGAGCGTATGTAACTTGCAGTATTTCAGCAGGTAGAACAAATCCTATTTTACCTTCCTCTTTCAAGAGTAGGGAAGAACCAACGACAAATGAAACCCAAGCATTAGTTAATTTGGAATACTTGAGTTTGGCTTTTCCAAAAATATTTGATGCGAATTCTTGCTGTTCTTTATCAAAATATTGATATCGGATGTAAGGCGGATTTCCGACTACTAAATCAAATTTTTGTTTTGTGTTAATACAGTATTCGTGAAAATCAGCATTAATAACGGTAGTGCTATTTAAGCCAATTTGTTTTGATTTTTCAAATTCAAGTTCATCTAGTTCTATAGCGGTTACAGACTTATATTTATAACCTCCTTTTTGTATTTCTTCTAGAAATACTCCATCTCCACAACTTGGCTCTAAGATATCGAGTTGCGTATTACCATTAAACGCCCACTTTAAAATAAATGATGCGATTGGTTCAGGCGTGTAGAATCCACCCCTTAATTTTTCCTCAGAAGCTTCTTTAATTAGTTGCATAAATTTCAGAAATTAAAGGGATATTGCCATCAGCTTCTCCCAAGTTAAACAATGTTTTAAGTGTGTCGTCTAGTTCTGTTTTTAAAATAAGGAATTGACGTTGTAGTGGAATTAATGCTCTTTTGTTTCCAATCTTTTTATCTATTTCTCCTTGAATCTCAATTAATTCTTTTTGAATTTTGGCGATTTTATCGTGGATTTCCTTTTCTGATTTTGTGTCGAAATCAATAAGCCTGATGGGTAGTTTTTTAAGTGCTTTTGTGCCTCTTGCAATATAACCACCTCTAAAAACCTCTCCTATTAATGCAGAAAACCATTCAAGATATTTTGAGTTCAATAATGCCTGAATATAGTAGATAGAATACGGGAAATTATCAGGTAAGGTAATCATACAATAACCTGCTGTACCACCAGAAGATATTAAAGTCCCAAAGTAGTCAATGGCATATTTATTACCCTGTGCTAAAACTCCAACAATGATTTTAGCAGGTACATCACATTTATCTAAGCTCTGATGTCTGCCATATCTGTACCATTCATTTTTCGTTTCAGGTTCAGGTTTAATATCTCGCTTATCGTTATCCAGTTTATCTTTGTAATGGTTTAAGAACTTATATGTTTTAGGGTATTTGGCTTTTAATTTATCAATTGTCACAAATTCAATTCCCTTTTTAGTTTTCACATAAGGATAAATAACAAATGAATTTGGTGAGAAAGGACGGTATGTATAGAGATTATCTTCTCCGCTAGAAGTCTTGAAATAAGGTCTAGTTAAGGATTTTTCAACTTTCCATTTAATGCCGTCTTTAATGAAGTGTATAAAGTCTTTATCTTCTTTTACTATCGAATGGATATAAACGTTATTGGCACTTGTTTGAATGCCATTATAAATATTTTCAGGGCCAACTAGTTCTTCTAATGTTGTTGATTGCGATATAATTGATTCATAAATAGGCTTTAATATACTTGGATAAAGTACCCAACCGTCAGATTCCAGAGATTCAATTTTAAATTCATCAAAAAATTCCGAACCAATATTTCTTGTTTTCCAGTTTTTAAGTGAGTTTACTTCAAGATATTTTATATGCTCTTGTTTTTCTTTTTTAAGAATTAAAAGACAAGTGTATGTAGTTTTATTTTGAAAAACTTGATTTGCACCAAAGGATATGATTTGTTGAACAACCTTATTGTCAGCAAGCAGTTCCCTGAGTTTTTTACCAGCTCCTACTTTGGCAAACTTACTTGGAACTATATAACCAAAGTATCCACCTTCTTTCAAAAGTTCTAAACCTCTTTCAATGAAAAGAAAATACTTGTCAAACTGTTTATAGGAAGAATCAAATTTTGCTTTATAAATAGGTAATTCAAGAGGGGTAAACTCTTTCATATGTTCAGTAGCCATATATGGCGGATTACCAACGATCACGTCAAATCTAATTGTGCCAAAATCAAAAGGGTTTATTTGACTTTGATTTTTTCTGTTGGTTTCCGATGGTTCGATTAGACTATTTCCGAACTGAATGTTTTGGTCTAGTGCTGGTAATGCAGGTGTTGTTATTGTTGCATTATCTTCATTCTCAAGAAGTTTTAATAGTAATCCAAATATGCAGGCTTGGACTGCATTGTAATCTTTATCAATACCAAATATACAATTTTCTAATACTTGCCTTTTTATTGAATACGGAAGTTTGAAATTGGTAATTGATGTTTGAATAAGTTTTGTTTTGTCGTTAACTAAATAATAATCGACAAGAATATCGTGTAAAAGCTGATAAGTTTCGAGTAAAAAAGCACCAGAACCGCAAGCAATATCAGCAAATGATGAATTCAAAATTTCCTCATCAGTTTTATTTTTACAATGTTCTACAACTGTTTGTCTAAGAATGTCTTGAATGATAAAAGTTGGCGTTGTAACAATATCTCTGTCGACATTTTCAGGTTTCTTTTGAAGTGAAATGATTCCATCTTCTACTATCAATTGCTCTCCAAGGAATATTTCATAAATATTACCTAAAATGTCTGATGCGAAAACTGAGAATGAATAAGTACTTTCAGGAAAGTATAGATCTTTAATTATCTCCCAAAATGCTGAAGAGCTATCGGAAATTACTTCATTCGTTAGTGGTTGATTAAATAAACCTGCGTTATATTTTTTGTCTGCTTCTTTGAATTTTTTAATAAGCGAAGCAAAATCATCCTTTTCGGCAAAATTTAAAAGAGTTTTATAAACTTCTAGGTTTCTATCCTCACATACACGTAAGAATATTATACTGTTGATGTAAGATTGAACTATGTCATTCAGTTCTGCTATGCTTATGTCAGTTTTATGTGAGTATATTTCCTTACCTAAAAGTATTCGCCATTCGTTTATATGAGCGAGAAATAAGTCATCGACACTTGAAAGTTTTAACTGCTCTTCAATTTCCTTCCAAGTTTCATCAAATTCTCCAGAATATACAGCTTGATTGCTTAGCTGTTTTTTAATGTCTTCAAAAGCTGATTCATATTCTGTGTAGTGATAAATATTAATTCTAGATTTCGATACTGTATCATCTTTTTCTACTTTTTGTGAGCAATCGTAGATTGCTAAATATTCAAAATTCGATAGAACTGATATTTTCAGTTTTGCAGTAAAACCATATCTACGAATCTGTTTTGCAGGTTCATTGTCAATTTGAATTTTTACATTCGGTTTTTTGGCTTCCAGAAAGAATTTTCGTTCTGAAAATAATCTAAATGTGTAATCGGGTTTTTTGGTGTTAGAACTGGCGTCTGCTTTTAAACCTTCTTCAACCAACACTTCCCGTTCGTTAGTTGGTTTTCCAGTCGAGTTCTTTATATCCCAACCAAGCATTTCAAATAAAGGATCGAGAAAGTCAGTTCTTAGTTGAGTTTCGTTATAATCTACTTTTAGATATGTTTCTCTATTCGAGTGATATTTTTTTACAAGGTCTTTTATGTTCATATTTATTTTAAATCTAATGAACCTTGTTTAAGATTCTTGTTTTTCAAATATTGAATTTTTTCTTCTGCAACTTTCAAGATTTCGTTGGTGTTTTCTTCCTCGATAATCTGATAAGCAACTTTATCACTGAATAGAATAAGATTAAGCGTTTTTTCTTCAATTCCGAATAAGTTGGAAAGTATCGGAATCATTTCTTTGTTTGCGCTTCTTTCCCCACGTTCAATTTTCCCCAATGTTGACGGGTCGATGTCCAGTTTTGATGCAACTTTTCTAATTGGAAGGTTGTGGTCTTCTCTTAATTTCCGTAAGTACTCTCCAAATGATTGTATTGTATTCATTCCGTCGTCTTTTTTTCTTGAAAATAATTTCAGGACAATTGTTGTCCAAAGTTAATTATAGATTTTGAATTTCCAACTATTCAATAATTTAATTTATGTCGACGGTGCTGAGGAAAAGAAATGTAAGCTCTTATATTTTTTTTTGTGCGTTGGTATTTAGCGTTGAAGAAAAATAAATGTGCGTGACTGTGCTATGTTTTTTTCAGCTTTTACCTTATACTAAATTTTCTTCACTCCTCAGTACGAAATTAACGCCTAATTAAATGACTGACATTATGAATTATATTGAAAATGCTAGCTTTAATGATGTGTTATTTTCTAAACATTGTGAATAAGAAAGAGCTATAATAAAACTCATGATTTCGTCTTCAATCAACAAATTTAAATTCTGGTTTGCAAACGAAGAATATTTTAATATCTAAGTCTTTTTCAAACTCGAAAACTGGCTTCGCTTCCTCTCTAAAGCATTTACGTAAATGAAAGCAAGATGTCTGACTTTAAATTCAACTACAAAAAGACAAATTGACATAACCGCCTAGTAACAACAAGAGAATACCATCCCCTTTTATAAAATATGATTTGCAATACTAAAATATCTGCTTATCCTAAATAATAAAACGTACTAATACTCTCTTTTGTTATTAAATCCTGCAATCTCTCTCTGTGTGCAGGAAGATTGCAGGATTCCATGTTTAGTACGCTAATTTAACTCTCAGGGTGCTTTTAAAGTAAATCGTAATTACTGCAGGGTGCTGGATTGACGAAACCTTGGAGCTAGCCAAAATATTTCAGGTGTATTGGGTATTTTATGATTTTTAATTAAAAGTCCGTAGCCTTTTTCTTCCAATAATTCCAATATCCCCCTAGCCTCAGATGCGGTCCTAACACCAGCCACATTATTGTTATAAAAGCTTCTTATAGCAATGCCATCCTTTTCATTTACAAATTTTATCATCCTTGGGTTTGTATATGATTTTTTCACCCATTCTAAAGTCTTTTCTAATTTACGAGAAATATCTTTATCCTCAAATATCTCCACTGCTTTCTTATGATTTTCAATATAAAACTCTGTTAAAAGTACAGCTGATTGCATTGAATTTAAACTAATTTCCATTAATTCCCTTTTAGGGTTATTAAATATTTCCAAAATTAAAGAGATTCGGACTGCTCTAGCTATAGACTTATCATACATTGCATCAAGTTCCGTCATTGTAGGCAACCCCTCCTGCCATTTAATCCAGAAACTTTTAGCTTGCTCGTTCAATTTATAAATATTAGGAACTCCTTTTTTAGATATGAAAAAACTATCCCAGTAAATCTCTTTCGTGTTTTTTACATAATTAAACATAGTCAATTCCGATATTTCAAAATAACTAAAGACTCTTTTTTCACGCTTTAAATTTGAAAAAGCATAAATAAATCGTTCCTTTAAACCTACAGTATCATTAGAAAACACTTCTTTGAATGGTTTTTCTTGAAGCCCTCCAATTATTGTAAGAAAAGGATTGTCTACGACGATAGGTCTTTCTGTACCTTTTCTGTTTATTGTAATGAGCCCATTATTATAGAGTTCTAAAACAGTTTCTAAGTCTCCACCACCATTTCTGTAGGCATTCATAGATTTAAAAAAATGATTTAATTCATCTTTTCTGATGAGGACTCCATGATAATTATCTTTTAAAGCAACTGCAAGTGCTTCCATCGTTGTATCGGTTGTAAATACTGATTGATATATAGGTGGCCTTCCTTTAGGTGCGCCATCACTACAAATTAAATTATACTCATCAATATCTGTTTCATAACTAATTTCTAACTCCTTTTGAATTTCATCTAACGGAAGATTAATGGTTTTTATAGCTGGCGATTTTTTTTCACTTGGCCCACCAACAATGGCAGAATAGATTCCTGCGCTTTCGGTCCAAGATAATTTAGGTTCAACTCTTGAAGAATTACCTATACATGTGGACGCTAAAGCTAGAAAAGAGGTTAACGTGTAGCTTGGATCGCAATCAATACTTTTTGTTGCTTCTGTTAGAAATAGACTTACCCATGCAGGGAAGCTCTTCTCAATAATTTCTTGTATTTCCATAATTGATTAATAAATTATAATGTAGTTATTGTTGCTTTAATTTTAAAATTAATATTGCATCTTAAGCTTAATAGAAAAAGTAATCACTTACATCCTCCATTACGACAACCTCTCCGTTAACTATTTCTGACTCAATTTTTCCACTTTTTATCCATGAAAAGATAGTATGTTCATCAACTTCGTATTTTATAGAAGCCTCTTCAATACTCATTTCTTCATGAAAGCATTCACAACTCTCTTTCGATAGATTTATAGTTTCTTTTATCAAAAACTCCAATTCCATTTTTAACGATGGGTCTTGTACTTTTCTTGCTATTAATTCCATTGCTTTTGAAATTCTCAAAACTCCTTTTTCGTTTCTCATTTTCATTTATTTTTAATTGTAACATAAATTTTGCCTCCTATTCTTTTAGAAGCCAACTCCCCACTTTTAATCCAATTTCTTATTGTGTTAGAATGAACACCATAATGGATAGATGCAATTTTAACTGAACACTCTTTAATCTCCTTGTCTTTTGTTAAAAGAGGTTTTAAAACAGTCATTAGATCTTCTCTCATTTCAAGTACTAAGAATTGTGATAATTCTTTAACTATTTCGTTTATTTTCTCACTCATAATTTGCCTTTTGTTACAACAAACACCTGACCCCCATAGGCGGTTACACCGATTTTCAAGCTCGTTCCTGTGACCTCGCTAACAGCGATGACGTAGCGTTATAATTTTTTAAGCAAAATGATGTTTTAAGTATAAAATTGAGAAAAGATTGAAAAATTTTCAATCTTTAAAACATTCAAATAATGTTTCAGCTACATATGTTTCTGAAAGTTCGATATAGGAGCGCATACTTTTTATACTACTATGCCCGCTAACCTTCTGTACCACAGTTATCGGCACTCCTTTTTTTAACGCTATGGTAATAAATGATTTTCTTCCAGTGTGGGTACTGAGTTTATTCGATCTATCTACAATGATTTCCTGAATTTTATTACCTTGCATTCTTTTAGTGGTAAACTGTCCATCAAGTTTTGCAAGTCGTCCGATTAACTTTAGCTGGGCGTTCATTTTTTGATTTGAAATGACATTGAAAATTAAATCTTCATTCCTTTTTTTATCAATTCGATTATGAATATTCTTCAAAGCTTCTGGTAAGAGCGGAACATCAATAAAATTGGTGGACTTTGTCTTAAATTGGTATAATCTCCAGAAATAATGCTCACCAATTTTAACAATATCTTTCCATTTTAAATCTCTAACATCGCTATATCTCTGTCCAGTGAAACAAAGAAAACAAAAGACATCGCGAGCTTCTTTTAAAGACCTATTGTCAATTTTAAGATCTAGAATTGTTTGAATTTCATGCTCTTGAAGAACAAATATAGAAGTCGACTCTTCTGTTGATTTTATTTGTTTATACTTTGTGTTTTTAGTCAATTCATTTTCAATACAATAATTTAGAAAACACTTTAATGATTTTAAGTATTTTGCGATTGTATTATTTGTAATCTTCAAATTGTCTATTAAAAACAAGGAAAATTCTTCTCCAAATCTCTTATCAATTTCATGAATAGATAATCTTGTTTTTCTGCTAGTTTCAAACATTTCAAGTTGTTTCTTTAAGACTTTGTACCTTGGCATTGTTCGTTCATTAACTGTTTTTGATTTCCATGCAAAAAATTGATTATATATCTCAAAAAAACCGTCCACTTTATCGTTCTTTATCATGTCATCATAAAGTACAGAGGACTTCATGATTCTTTGTATCTCATAGGCAGACATAGATTTACCTGAAATTAACATGTCACGATAACTACTATTACAGTGAGATTTTATTTTATCTAACACCATTTGAACGTGTATAGCTTCAGTTCCTTTTAGTCTTACTTTTTGTGCTTTAACATCATAGTATTCTGGCTTTATTTTTACACCCGTACTAATTTTAAAATATTTACGATTATAAGAAGCCGATAAATAAATCGTAGTCTCATTTTTGTTGAATAATGCAGTAGGAACCTTTTTTCCATTCTTAATTATTTCTTTTGCTTTTATGGCGCTCTCTACGTCTACATAGGTGACATCCAAATTAAATCTGAAATTTATCATAAATTCATTTGTTACATTTCTTTATCAACACCAATGAACAAGATCGGTTGCAACATAATAGTAATTGGCAGAATACATCTCTAAAAATCAAACTCTTAAAACATACATCCGTAGAGATTCCGTAGGGAATTCTTATGATTATTCTTTTTTTTAAGTGAAAGAATGTGACAGTTAAGTTATGTATGACAGAACAATCTTTAGGTTTTGTAACAAATGCTAACAATAGTTCACAACATTTATCAGCCCGCGTGGGACCACTCAGAAAATCAAAGCCTTACAGAGATGTGAGGCTTTTTTAGTTTATTGGTGCAACACCAATAACAGAATTTGATTAATTCTCCATCAACATTTCCATTTCTGATTTCAGTATAGTTTATCAATCAAACCTCAGCTTTTTAGCAATAAAAAATTCTTCGTTAAAACCTAAAACACCCGATTTCCAATCTCACATTGCGCCACAACCAAATATTCCAACTCACACATTAACAATATTTAAGAATACATTTTCACCTGTTTTTTAATCTGTTAATAATTTTGTGTAACTTGAGCTACGCTTATAAGGTGTCTAATAATTAAAATATCAGCGACTCTTATTTGTGAAATTACACCACATCCCACTTCGACAAACTGCCTGAAGAATTACTTATTTAACACATCGAATATGCTATTCAAATACTTTGCAACGTCCACCATTTGGCTCATCCTCTCTTTCGCTTTGGCGTTTTTCTTAAGTCCCAGTTGGTATGTACTTTTTGGAATTGTGTTAGTTCTGACAATCATGGGTTATTACGACCTGATCCAAACGCGACACACCATTATGCGAAATTATCCTATTTTTGGAAGATTGAGATATGTTTTGGAGGAATTACGTCCAAAAATGTATCAATATTTTATTGAGTCGGATATTGACGGTCGTCCGTTTAATCGCATCGATCGCTCCACCGTTTATCAACGAGCAAAAGGAGTTCGAGATACCATTCCATTTGGAACGCAACTCGACTTGTATGCGGAGGGTTACGAATGGATTTGTCATACTTTTGCACCAAAAGCTTTCAGCACAATAGACCACGATCCACGAATTTTAATTGGAAATAAAGCGTGTAAACATCCGTATTCAGCGAGTATCTTGAACATCTCAGCAATGAGTTTTGGTTCGATTAGCGCCAATGCGGTAAAAGCGTTGAATGCGGGCGCAAAAATTGGAAATTTTGCACATAATACGGGTGAAGGAGGTTTGAGTCACCATCACCTCGAGGAAGGTGGCGATTTGATTTGGCAAATTGGTACTGCCTATTTTGGTTGCAGAACGGAAGAAGGTAATTTTAATGCCAAACTCTTCGCCGAAAAGTCAAAACATCCGAATGTGAAAATGATTGAATTGAAAATGTCTCAAGGTGCAAAACCTGGACACGGTGGAATCCTGCCTGCAGAAAAAAACTCAGAAGAGATCGCTAAAATTCGACACATCAAACCGTTTACGAAAGTCAGCTCACCACCTTACCATTCTGCGTTCGACACGCCTTTGGAAATGATTCAGTTCATTCAACGGTTACGAGAATTATCGGGCGGAAAACCGGTGGGTTTTAAATTTTGCGTAGGATATAAAAGTGAATTTATTTCGGTTTGTCAAGCGATGATCGAACTCGACATCTATCCGGATTACATTGCGGTAGATGGCGGTGAAGGCGGAACTGGGGCAGCACCACCCGAATTTAGTAATTATGTCGGCGGACCATTATTAGACAGTCTGGATTTTGTGGAAAACATCCTCAACGGCTTGGATATTCGTCAGCACATCAAAATTCTTGCTTCAGGAAAAATCACTTCTGCTTTTCACATGGCACGTGCAATTGCTTTGGGAGCGGATGCGTGTTACCAAGCGCGTGGAATGAAAATGGCATTGGGATGTATTCAAGCATTGCTTTGTAATACCAATAAATGCCCAACCGGAATTACGACTCAAGACCCTAAATTAACTAGAGGTTTGGTGGTTGAGGATAAGAAAACGCGCGTTGCCAATTACCACGAAACGACCCTTAAAAACTTTGCAGAATTGTTGGGTGCTACGGGTGTAACGGAAACAAGAAACTTAAAACGTTCTCACATTTACCGCCGTATTTCATTCAACAACATGATTACCTACGAAGAACTCTTTCCATCTATTAAAGTTGGATCCATGGTCAATGGCGACATTCCAGAGAAATATAAATTGGATTTTGAATTTGCCGACAAAACGGCTTGGGGAAGTCACCCTTAAGCATTCGGAGTCAACAAGATAAGGCCACCTGTGAAAAGTGCAATTAACTCCACAAGTTATAACACAATAACTTAAAGCAAACTCGAACTTTGTTCGGTTAAAGTATTTTCCTTTGAACAGAAAAATCAAAGGAACATTTATCAATTTAATAAAAAAATATGTGTTTTTCAGCAACGGCAAGTTTTTCAGCAGGAATCGTACTTACCGTAGTTGGTATTGCAACAGTCAAAAAAACACAATCGCCAAATCAAAAATTATTTGCTAGCATTCCTTTTATTTTTGCAGCACAACAAATTGTAGAAGGATTTTTGTGGTTGGCACTTCCGAATCCAGAATATCTGTTTGTTCAACAAGGATTGACCTACGCTTTTCTCTTTGTTGCACAAATCATGTGGCCCATTTGGGTTCCCATTTCCATTTTAATGCTCACGCCGAAAGTCGATCGAAAGTTGATACAAAAAATCTTGTCTGGAATTGGTGTTTTTACAGGTGTCGCGTTGGCTTTCTGTTTGATCTTCTTTGAAATTTCGGCAAAGATTCACGGACATCATGTATTATACAATCAATCTTATCCTGATTCGATCCGATTTATTGGGGTTTCTTTTTACCTAACCGCAACCATTCTACCGCTCTTTTTTTCCAGCGTTAAAAACCTTTGGATGCTCGGTGTTGGAATTCTCACTTCTTACATCGTTTCAGCGATCTTCTTTAGTCGCTATTTACTTTCTGTTTGGTGCTTTTTTGCGGCAATTATTAGTGTTTCGGTTTATGTAATCATAGTCAAAATCCGCAAGAACCATTTGGTTTAAAGATCGATTTACAACTCTTGTATTGATGTTAACTTTTGCTTATTAAAACAGCCTTAACACACTATTCTTGTGCTACTTACAAGACTCAAGAAGTCATCAGCAGCATCTGTACTCGCCTATTTCAAAGAATTAAAGTACACCAGCATCGAAACGCAATTGGGTGGACATGGAATTTTAGTACTATTTGATTCTGGAAAAGAAGGAAAAACACTTCTTTTTAGAGCCGAGTTAGACGGGTTACCGATTCAAGAAGAAACCAATTTAAGCTACCAATCCACGATCACCGGCAAAGGGCACCAATGTGGTCATGATGAACATCTAACCATGAGCAGTGATGGGTAAACCGCGATTATAAAACTTGTCCATTAATGAAGCGTATGCTTTGTATCATTCACTTGGAGATTGAAACCGGTATGAATCGAACGGATATCTCTATAAGTGAACTATAAAAGACTTTTGATTACCTAAAAAACAACTAAGAATTCATTCATCTAAAAGGCATTTGCACACATTATGCCGGTGCAGAAAGTTTCATTAATGATGACCGGGTTCAACTTCAAATTCAAAATTTCAAGCACGCGCTTCAAGAAATCCAAAACAAAGGTTTAACCGCCCAATACATTCACAGCGCTTGCTCTGCAGCGATGATGAATTATCCGGAAACAATGGGAAACCTGGTTCGAATCGGCATCATGCAATATGGTTTTTGGCCAAACGAAGAAACTTTAATTCGGTATAACGGTCAAATCTGTGAATACGACAAAGAACTCACGCGATTGCTAGAATGGAAAAGTGAAATAATGTCCATCAAAGAATTAGAAAAAGGGGATTTTATTGGTTATGGTAATAGTTTTCAAGCATACGCTGACATGAAAATTGCAGTCGTGCCTGTTGGTTATTCCTATGGCTATAGCAGAGATCTGAGCAATGTTGGAAAAGTATTGATCCACGGAGAATTAGCGCCAATTTGCGGAATTGTAAACATGAACGCGATTTGCGTGGACATAACACACATCGAAAACGTAAAAAAAGGAGACGAAGTGGTATTGATTGGAGATCAGAAAGACAAAACCATTACCGTAGCTTCCTTCGGTGAAATGGTTAATTTATTGAATTATGAATTATTGACTAGGTTACCACAGGATATTCCGCGGGAGATTGTTAAAGATTGACGAAACTGAATTAGAATGGGGAGTGTTACCTCCAAATGGTATAATACAACTATATTTAACACATAAACATACCGAAAACTTACTAATAACCATGTCACGTCAAGGAACCATTCGCCGTTACACGCTGATTATCGAGAAAATAAAACGAAATCAGTTCCCTTCATTCAAAGAAATACAAACCTACTTAGAAGATATAGGTTTTGGTGTCTCTAAGCGTACCATTGAGCGTGACATTGAAGCCATCCGAAATGAGTTTGGAATGGAAATCACCTTCAACCGAAGCAAAGAAGGCTATTACATTGACGAAGAAAAATCCATTAATGTCGAATCATTTGTGCGGTTTTTAGAAATCGTAAATACAGCCGAATTATTAACTGAAAGTTTAGCCGAAAGCAAAGAAAACTTGGAGTACATTTCTTTTGACAAAGGAGGTGGTTTAAGAGGAATTGAATTACTGAACCCCTTATTAACAGCCATCAAAGAACATCGGAAAATTCGATTTCAACATTTTAGTTATCAATCCGAGAAGAGCAAAGGCTATAGCATGAAACCGTACCTTCTCAAAGAGTATCAAAATCGATGGTACTTAATCGGAATCGTAAAAGGTGTCAACGAAACGCGAACTTTTGGTTTAGACCGAGTATCCGAATTGGAAATTTTAGATCAGATTTTTGTTCCTTGTCCAAAAATAAATCCAGTCCAAAACTTTGCAGATGCAATTGGTGTTATTTATTCGATGGACAAGAAACAAAAAGTGGTCTTGTCCTTCACTCCAAGCCAAGGTCATTACGTAAAAAGCTTACCACTTCATACATCACAAAAGGTTATCATTGACGATGAAAAAGAATGTCGCATTGAGTTAAATATTGTAACGAACTATGAACTGCTTCAGCAAATATTGATGCATCACGATCATGTAAAGGTTTTGGAACCAACTTCCTTAGTTGAAAAAGTGAAATCGCATTTACAGAACGCACTAAGTCAATATTGACTTCTTGATTTTAAAAATTTAGAATCACTACCGTCGTCTTTTGACGGACTCTCGACTGTATATTGTGTATTTAAATCATACGATATGCTAAGTAATATGTGTCAACTCATCCAATCTGCTCAATCCTTTGGGGTTCTTACGCCATTTAAAGAACATTTATCAGATTTTGACAATAACGATCGATTGGTACAATTAAAGAAAATTGTTCGAAGTGCTGGATTTGGTTCAATTGTTCTATCAGGCGGTTTTACGAAAGGACCTTTTCACATTCAGGAAAAATCAATTTTCATTGCAAATCTAAAAAAGAAAAACATTCTCAAATGGGGTAGCCTATTTGATCAGTTTTCGGTCATCTACAAAGACGAGCACGAATTTATTGAAATAGGTTGTAACGATAAAACTGGCTATTCCGACATCAAAAATAATTTCTTGGAAAAAGGGTGGAACAACAACATAGCTTTTACTTCTGATTTAGCACAGCATTTCTTTACACAAATAGCAATGGGTTCTTATCGTGGGACTGAAAACAAATCAAGTTTTAGTGATTTTTTTCTCACTGAATTGATTCCGCTGTCATTCAATGAACGTGTTTATCATGGTAAAAAGTCAGGAGATGAAACTCGTATATCGTTAATTATCAATCAAGAGCTTCCTGTTTTTAAAAAATGTAATCTTGAATAACAGTTACATTTCACAAAAACAAAAAAATCACTCCCTATCTCACCAAGTTCACATTTCCTGTTTCAGTAATGTACCTTCCGTCGTTGAAAGAAATGTCGATTTGATAAACGTATGAAGTCGTATTCATGATCTGACCCAAATAAGTTCCATCCCATCCTTCATCGAGGTCTTCGGTCTCAAATACTTTTTCTCCCCAACGGTCGTAAACTCGAATTTTAAGTGCTACAATGCATTTACCAAAAACCTTAAACTCATCGTTTAAACCATCGCCATTCGGCGAAAAAGAAGATGGTATTAAATGCTCACCACAACGAATTTTGGTAAAAATGGAAACTTCTTTCTCATCTGTACATCCATCAGGAGTCGTGATGGTTACCGTATACACGGTGGTGTCGCCTGGCGTGGAAATCGGGTTCGGACAATCCGAACAACTCAAACCTGTGCTTGGTGTCCAATCATACATAACTCCTGCAATGTAAGGCGTAAAGGAAGCATTCAATCCAACGGATTCGTCTTCAAAAATGACTGCAGTAGTTGGATTAACCGATAAATTTAAAGAACCATTTTGATCTACAAAGATCGAAGAAGTAGTCGAGCAACCATTCACATCTGTTACAGTCAAATCATAATTTCCGACAGCTAAGTTTGAAATGGAATTGGTCGTTTCTCCACCAGGACTCCATAGATAGGTATACGCTCCTGTTCCGGCAACCACCGTTGCAGTTGCCGAGCCGTCTTTAGAACCACAATTAACGAGCGTGCTGCTTAGCGATAAATCCAATACGGGTGGATTTAAGATCGTCACACCAAGGGTTGAAAGGCATCCTGCTTGATTGGTCACCTCTACCGTATAAACTCCTGGAGATAAACCAGTTGCTGTCGCTGCATTTCCGCCGGATGGTGACCACTGATAGGTATGTGTCCCTGGAGCTGTGGTCGCAACAGTTGCTACTCCTAATCCTCCTGAACAAGCAGGATCGGTTTTAGTGATGGTTAATGGAGAAGAAGGAACGACGATTAAATTGGTTGTTTGTGGCAATGAGCTACAACCATTCTTGGTTACCACCAAAGTATAGGTACCTGCTTGT
>SMEQ01001622.1_pt1 | contig 16233 bp, 14 predicted proteins | sample 2456281 | NCBI WGS metagenome assembly SMEQ01 (sample SAMN10132596, study PRJNA489261) | soil metagenome | isolation source: day1 antibiotic-loamy sand soil ammended with raw manure from dairy cow... | place: USA | collected 2015-04-01
CAATATATATTTGCGCCAATAACAGGCTCTTTTGTTTCATCAAAAACGTAACCTTTTATTTTATCGGTAGCATAAACCGAAAATGATGAGATAAATAAAAATAGTAGAATTATTTTTTTAGTCATAACTTATAATTTGAGTATAAAACAGTGTTGTGAGTGTTTTTTATAAAACACAATGCGATACAGACAGCATTCTATCTGTATTTAAAATCAAAAACAACTGTTTTAGGCTAAATTATAAGGGTTTCGAGCAACGAGAAGTATACAAGATTGCTCATATTGGGTGGTTTTTGTGTTTGTGTTATAAGCTCTGTTTGTTTTTCAAGCTCAATGTTTTTATTAAAAAGGTAGGGTAGTGTAGAGAAAAAGATATCCAACACCTTTATAGAGAGTAGGTTTTGGTTTTCTTCAAAAGATATATCTTCTATATCTAAGCGTTGTATTGAGCAAGTCTCATGTGAGGTTTCACACATCAAACTATTGTTGTCTGACAGGTCTTGTTCTGGCTGGCAATCATTGTAGTGAACATCGCAACACTTGTTTGCTGCTATAGCCTCTACACCAAAGGTGTGGCAATCGTCACAGCAAAATGAATAAGCATTAATTCCCGATCCGGCATATATAATTACAAAAGCCAGTAGGAAAACCAACGATATGGATAAAAACTTTTTCATAAACACAAAGATATACTTTTCACTCAAATGTGTAGGCATCGTTCTTTTAAAAAAGATTAATGCTTCGGTTCTTTCATTTATTGGCATCAGTCTCTTTTTTCAAGTAATTGTAGAATGCACGTTGTGCTCTCACTTTTGGTTTGTTGTTTGTCTTGAAAACATTGTTCAAGTTCTCGTCAATGAAAGAGGCTTTTACATTATCGTTTAGTTGAATGTTTAGAAAGTCCATTATTTGCTGTTGGTGCTTTTCGCAGTAGATTGGGTATGCAGTTTCTATGCGACGCCTTAGGTTACGCTCCATCCAGTCGGCCGATGTGAGGTGATAGGTAGGATTACCGTTGTTGTGAAAATACCAAATACGAGTATGCTCTAAATATGAGTCCACTATGCGTGTTATCTTAATATTCTTGCTATAGGGTTGGTTAGGAACAAGGCAGCAGATGCCTCTAATAATCAAATCAATATCAACACCAGCCAAACTTGCTTTGTAGAGCTTTTTAATCATTTTTTTGTCTTGCAGGCTGTTCATCTTTAGTATAATACGGCCTTTTTCTCCATTCTGTGCGAGAACTATTTCTCTATCAATCATTTTATCTAACATTGGCACCATATTGAATTGTGCAACCAGTAGATGGTTGAATTCGAATGTTTCAGTTTTTCCTTCCAGTATGTTGAACAACTCGTTTATCTCTGTTATAATATCCTGATTAGAAGTTAAAAGACCCATATCGCTATAGATACGAGCAGTTTTTTCATTAAAGTTGCCTGTACTCAAATAGGCATATCCTTTTATAGGCACTCTTGGGTCTTTACTCCGTTTGCGCACATAAGCCAGTTTTGCATGCACTTTAAGTCCCTTCAGACTATATATAATTTTAATGCCTGCTTGTTGCATTGCTTCGGCTGTTTTAAGATTATTCTCTTCATCAAAGCGAGCTTTTAGCTCAACAAACACCGTTACTTTTTTGCCATTTTTTGCAGCACTTATCAAGCTGTTTATCACGGCTGAGTCTTCTGCCACCCTATACTGTGTAACTTTTATTTCCAACACCTTTGGGTCGAATGCTGCCTGCATCAAAAAACGAATTAAATAGTCGAAAGATTGATAAGGGAAGTGCATCAATATATCTTTCTTGCGAAGGACACGCAATAGAGAAGTATTCATTTCAAAGTCTGGCACACGAAGGGCTGGGGGTAAATCTTCTGTTAGTTTTTTATTGGTTGGGTTGGGCAACTCCATCAAATCGTCAAGGTTTAAATAGCGTCCGGATGGTAACAACTCTTCATCCTCTATTTCATAGGTGTCTCGCAAATATGATAGAAAGTAATCGGGCATAGCTTTATCGTACTGAAAGCGTGTAACAGCTCCAATTTTTCGTTTCCTTACTTTCTTTAGAATTCTTTCGGCTAGTTTGGTGTGATCTCCATCTTCAACCGAAAAGTCTGCATCTCTCGATATCTTTAGGCTATAACATTCGCCCACTTTGTATCCAGGAAACACACTCGAAAGATTTGCTCTTATAATATCGTCGATAAACATAATATAGTGCACTCCATTGTGCGAAGGTAGTTCAATGAATCGTGGCACTTTTGTGTGCGGTATCTTCATTATAGCATAGGTGTAGTCACTAGGGTTTTGGGGGGTGTCTTTTTTCTTTCGTGATAACAGGCTGATTACTTGGTATATGCGGGCGTCTAGAATGAAAGAGTGGATATAATCTTTCTGAATAATCATAGGAGTGAGGAAGGGAAACACCTCCTCGTTGAAGTATTTGGTTACAAATTCGCGATGAAAGGGTAGTACATCGTCCGATTGGTAAAGAATGATTTTGTTTTCTTCTAGTTCGGGTAGAATTTCTTGATCAAATATTCTATAATACTCCTCTTCTTGTCGCACTACCTCGGTATTTATTTCAGACAAGGTTTCCAGTGCCTCTTCAACCGATTCTTCTTTTATATCTTCTACTAAAGAGCTATGATAGCCAGAAACGCGCACCTTGTAAAACTCTTCAAGGTTGGAAGAGAAAATAGATAGAAACTTGATGCGTTCGTATACAGGTAGCGACTTATCTTTTGCTTCAAGCAAAACACGGTAGTTGAACGAGAGCCAGCTGATATCTCTTTTAAAGTACTTGTATTTAGGTTTTATTTGGTTGTCCATAGCTTCAAGTTTTACGATGCGTTGTGCTTTATGTTCATGTTTAGGGTGCATGGTATAACATCTTTGTAACGTAAATTTAATAACTTTGTTTTAATAAAAAAATAAAGAATGAAGAAAATAGGACTTTTATCAGACACACATAGTCATTGGGACGATAAATATATAACTCATTTTAAAGATTGCGACGAAATATGGCATGCTGGAGATATTGGGTCGATGGAAGTGGCGCAGAAGTTTGAAGCGTTTAAACCTTTTCGTGCAGTGTATGGAAATATTGATGGACAAGATTTACGACAAGCGTATCCCGAGAATAATCGTTTTACGCTTGAGGGCGTTGATGTGCTTATAACACATATTGGGGGATATCCGGGCAGGTACGACCCAAGAATAAGGAGCACTCTTTTTTCCAATCCCCCTAAACTATTTATAGCTGGACACTCGCATATACTAAAAGTGATGTTTGATAAGAAAATTCAAACCCTTCACATGAATCCTGGTGCAGCTGGCATATATGGTTTTCATAAGGTGAGAACATTGCTGCGCTTTATATTGGATGCTGGTAATATTAGAGATTTGGAAGTGATTGAGTTGGGTGAGAGGTGAGGTGATGTGGTTTCTTTGGTTTTCTTTGTTGAGTTTTCGGAGTGGACATTTCTACAAGTTCAATGACTGCCCTTCGACAGGCTCAGGGACCGCTGTTGTTTCAATCATTTCAAGGTGATGGCCCATTAGATAAGCTCAGAACCGCGTGGATTTTACATGTTAGCATTACTAAAACCAACAATTCCAATCACCATCTTTAAAACACCACGGTGGCTGAGCTTGTCGAAGCCCTTTTAATTGAGAACGATAGCTAGAACAAGTTCAATGATCGTGTTGTATTAAATAAAATTGCCCTTCAACAAACTCAATAACCCTTTAAGAGTACCGGTGGCTGAGCTTGTCGAAGCCTTTCTCAGCTGAAATAGAAAGCTGATTCTTCTACAAGCTTAGAGACTGACAATGTTGAAACCCACTCATAAAATTAATCATTACAAAGCTAATTCCTTCAACTGCAGGATATACATTTACACTTTTCAATTCAAGTTTGCCCAAACATACTTCCCTTTTACGTGAACATTTACGGCTCACACTACGTTAGAATATAGGTAGATACGGTTGGAGTTGTATATCAGAATGTTATCTGATGTAGATTCATAACTTATAGTCTTTTTATATAGCCTTGCCAAATCTGTTTTTGTGCTATAAACCTTACAGAGTTCGTCTATTAAAAACACTCAAATAAATGAAAACGCTTGCTTCTCTATGAAAAAAAAGGCCAGTCACTATTACGATAGAAACGCAGCAGTGTATGATAAGGTTTTATCGCCTGTTGAGAAAACACTATCTAAGTGGCGCAGAAGATTATTGAAGGATGCTCATGGTAAAACATTGGAAATAGGTATTGGAACAGGCAAGAGCTTGTCTGATTATCCAAAAGGAGTTTCGATAACAGGAATTGATTCTAGCGAAAACATGCTAAAGTATGCCCGCAAACGTGCAAATGGATATAATCATATCGACGAGCTTTTGATAATGGATGCAGAAGATTTGAGGTTTCCCGACAATACATTTGATACAGTTGTTTCATCGTGTGTTTTCTGTTCAATCAACAATCCTGTAAAAGCTTTGAAAGAGATAAAAAGAGTATGCAAAAGCACGGGCACAGTTTATTTACTTGAACATGTGAGAAGCCAGAAAAAAGTAATAGGTAAAATTATGGATATACTCAATCCCATATCATTCAAACTTTATGGAGATAATATAAACAGGAAAACCTACGACAACCTTATAAAAGCAGGCTTTGAAACTTCTCAAATAGAGGTAGAGAATGTATGGTGGGATATTTGGCAAATATACCGCATCAGAAACAGTTAAATAATAAAACCATAAATAGAAAATAACATGCAAGAAGAAGGAGTTCTAAATTGGGAGAAAATTGTGATTGTTCTTATTGGGATAGTAATCTTAGCCTCAATATTTTTAATATTACGCAATAGAAGTAAGGTGAAGCGCAAAAGAATGGAGCGAGAAGATATGCTTGAGGAAGACCATGAACAGATTCAGAATTGTGAGAAGCAGAATCCCTAATTAAAATAAAGCAGTTCTTCTTATAACAGAGACGTCATTTCAAATAATATTAATACTTAAAAAAAATAATATGGAACATAGCATCGAAAAAATTAGAGAGTACTTAGGTAACGAAGCTGATAATTTGCTGAATCATAAGTGCGAAACAGTAAGCAAAGATTTATTAACCCATCCAGGTCCTAATTATGTGGACGAAGTGTTTGGTATTAGCGACCGCAATGTGCAAGTGCTGAAATATAATCATGGACGTTTGAGTGGCTCAGGATATTTATCTATACTTCCTGTTGACCAAGGAATAGAACATACAGCAGGGGCTTCTTTTGCTCCAAATCCACTTTATTTCAATCCCGAAAATATTATCAAACTAGCCATTGAGGGCGGTTGTAATGCTGTGGCTACTACTTTTGGAGGATTGTCATTGTATGCAAGAAAATATGCTCATAAAATTCCATTCTTAGTAAAGCTAAATCACAATCAGTTGTTGACTTATCCAAATACTTACGACCAAATAATGTATGGCTCGGTGCAAGAAGCATGGAATTTAGGTGCTGCTGCCGTTGGAGCTACTATTTATTTCGGATCTGAAGAGGCCGACCGTCAGCTACAAGAAGTGTCAGAAGCTTTTGAAGAAGCTCACGAGCTTGGAATGGCTACTGTATTATGGTGCTACACGCGAAATAACGATTTTAAAGTAGGAGATAAAGATTATCATGCAGCTGCCGACCTTACAGGACAAGCAAACTACTTGGGAGTGACTATAAAAGCGGATATTATAAAACAAAAACTACCTGATACTAATGGAGGGTTCCGTGATATTAAGTTTGCCAAAACCGACCCTGACATGTATGATAAATTATCCACAGACCATCCAATAGACTTGTGTAGATATCAAGTAGTAAACAACTATATGGGTAGAATTGGTTTGATTAACTCGGGTGGGGCCTCAGGCAAGAATGACTTTGCAGCTGCTGCTCGCACTGCTGTTATTAATAAAAGGGCTGGAGGTACAGGTCTTATTTCGGGTAGAAAAGCTTTTCAACGCCCAATGGAAGAGGGTGTTAAATTGTTGAACCTGATTCAAGATGTATACTTAAATAAGGATATTGACTTAGCGTAATATATGCAGAAAAATAAATTAAAATACCTAACGAGGGCATTGATGGCATAAATCATTTTGCCCTCGTTTGTTTTTTGTAGCAACCAAAGCACAGCCTAAATAATAATAAATGCATTGAGAGTTGTATGGTTATTGGATGTTAATTTATATCTTTACAGTTATTCATCGCCTTTGGCTGCATTTTAGATAATGAGGAGCAGTATAAATAATCGGCCGTCAACTTTGAATAAAATTAGAAAAGTAGCTTAAGTGTTATCAGCAGCAGGTTAGGGCATGATGTTGCTGAGGTAAAACGCTCTTTTCCTACTGCTGTTTTTGCAATTAAAGTTTTATTTTGCCAAATCTGAGGTCGAAATTGATAAAGAATTGCTTGCTTAGCAATGACTTTAAATAGAAATATTGATTGCAATACGAATAGATTCTATATGTTATACAAGAGTGGTGTAATTGTATAATAAATCAAAAAACAGCTAAAACTAAATCTCTAAAACAAAACAATAAATGGAAGAGTTTTTAAGTACAGAACTTATCAAAATAAAAGACTACAGACTAGAGCTTGGCACTCTCATAGTCTTAGTTATCTTTATTGCTCTTGTAGTAGGTATTTTAAAGTTGGTGAAAAAGCTAATTTATAGATCAAACCGCCTCAAGACTGGCGAAAAATTCTCAATAAATAAAATAGTACGAATTGATGGAGCTGCTGAAAGAAGTGGCAAAATCAACACCTCGCGTTTTAGAAATACCTGCACCTTTTGTTCGTTTTGCGGACTATGGCGAATCTTCGCTCCGTTTTGGAGTGTGCTTCTATACACACGACATATTTAGAGCTGAACATATAAAGAGCTTAATGAGAGTTGAAATATTTAAACAGTTATCGGCCAAAGGTATACAAATTCCTTATCCTCAAAGGGTGGTACACTTTAAAAAGGATGAGGGGACTAACTTGCAATGATGTGTGTAAATATATAAAATTGAATCAGACTAGACTATGAGTATTAAAATTTTGGCTACTGCAGATTTACATCTCGGCAAGCAATCGTCGGACGTTACAGGGGAGCATGCATCAACTAAATTTACATTAAAAAGAATAGTAAAATACTGCATTGATAAAAGTGTAGATGTGTTATTGCTCTGCGGAGATATTGTAGATTGGGATAATCGGTTTTTTGAGGCCTATGGACCACTTCAAAATGCATTTGATACATTAAGAGAACACGAAGTTGAGGTTTATTTAGTAGCAGGGAATCACGATTTTGATGTGTTGCCTCAGATTATTAGAACCGGAAACAACGAGCATGTGCATCTATTGGGTAGTAATGAGAAGTGGGAGGTGCAAGAGTTTACAAAACACAATCAAACTATTCAATTTGTAGGCTGGTCTTTTGCTCACAGATATGTTAACGAGAGTGCTTTGCTTTCTTGGGATGCTTCTATTTTGAATCCCAATTATCAAACCATTGGTCTACTACATGGTGACGTTGGTTCATACAAAAGCCAATATGGACCTATCAATCTTGACCAATTACGACGCACCAATATTGCGCTATGGCTATTAGGTCATATCCATAAGCCACAGCAATTAGCGGAGCATCCTATTGTTAGGTATACTGGCTCGCCACAAGCTCTGAGTGCAAAAGAACCTGGTTTACACGGGCCATTGCTAATTACTGTTGTGTCCAATCAACCACCTCATATTCAGCAGATAGGGATGTCGCCTGTGCGCTACGAAAATATATCTATTGATATTACTGGGGTTGCTAATGAAGAGGAAATTCGCAACAAAGTGGTTTATAGTTTAAAAGAGGATGCCGAGAATATGATTACAGAGTTGGAAGAAGTACTGTTGTTGGTATACGATATAACCCTTGTTGGAAAAAATAATCGCCCAAGAGAAATAGATTTTTGGAGTAGAACTTTTGTAGAGCATACAGATCGCCTAGAAACTGGCACTTCTATTAGTGTGCGAGGTGTGAAAGCTGAAATATCTCCCGAAGTTACCAATTTAAGCCAACTGGCCCAACAGTCATCACCAGCGGGGATACTTGCAAACACTATCTTAGCGATTGAGGAAGGTAGAGATGATCCGTTTTTAAATGATTTGATAACAGAGTGGACAAATAAAATTGAACATGCAAATCGTGCTGGAGTTTATAGCGCGCTTCCGAGGGAAAGAAAACTGGAAAACACCCCAGAGATGGCACGTATTGCAATAAAGGATGAGTGCAACCGCTTGCTTGGCGAATTATTAAATCAAATTTCTAGCCCCAACTGATATGAATAAACCTGCTCTGATAATTAAAGAACTTTCTATAAAAAAAATGCCAGGATTTCCTTCTGGCATGAAATCAATATCATCTTTAGCAAACAATATTAATGTTATTGCTGGGCCTAATGCTTCTGGCAAAAGTTCTACTGCAAGAATTATTCAAGATATGATTTGGAAACAAAACATAGAGAGAATTCAACTGCAAAGTAGACTATCGATAGATGAGAAAATATGGGATATAAATATTGATAACGGCCACTATAGCAGTCAATGTAATGGTATAGATGATACGCTTCCTTCTATTCCAGCTTACGATGAGTCTAAACGCTACTTTCTTGCACTTCACGAACTTATAAGATAAGATGATAAAAACTTAGCCGCAGAGATATTGCGAGAAACAATTGGTGGTTATAACCTACAAGAAGCTCATAATGCATTAGGATATAGGGCAACTACACCCAGTCTTGCATTGAGTGAGTATAAAAACTACGAAACCAAGCGCAAGCATGTTGATGATATTAAAACCAAACAACAAAGTCTGCAAAAAGAGGAGGAAAAGCTTTCTGTTCTGAATAAGAAATATGAAGAAGCTAAGGATGCTTCTAAATTAAAAGAACTTTATGGGCGGCTTATCGATTTTTTAAAGGCAAAAGAGCATTATGCTACTTTGGAGGTAAATAAATCTTTATACCCCCCGCAGATAGCGCTCTTGGTTGGGAATGAAGATGTAGTACTCTCAAAATTAGAGGAGAAAATTGAGAAGACCACGCAGGCTATTACTGAAATTTGCAGAGACAAAGCGAGTATAGAGAGTGAATTGTTGGCCCTTAAAATACCTGAGGATGGTTTTGATAGCGTGATTTTGGATGAGCTGAGTGAAAATGTTGATAATCTTTCAATTTTAGAGCGAAACATAGAAAACAGGCGAGTTGACATAGCCAAGAACGAGCAAGAGACAAAGGTGGTACTTAGTCGTCTTTTCTCAACACTCAAAAGTGAAGACCTTGATGCATTAGATTTAGAGAGTATTCATGATTTAGATGATTTCTTTGAAGAAGCTCATCGTTTGTTAAACAAAAAGCGAGAGCTTGAAAATGAAATAAACAAGTTAAACAGTGAGAAACGCGAACAAAACAATTCAGAAGAAAACTTATATACAGCTATTCGTCTGTTGTTAAGTTGGTTCGAAAAGGATGAAACATCATCTACCACCTCACGCTGGTTGTTGTGGGTTTTATTGTTGTTGGGCTTAATAACAGTTCCATTGACTTATCTGTATGGCTGGATGATAGGATTGATAAGTGTATTTGGCATGTTATTGTTCATTTTGTTTAAAGGTAGAGATGCAGAAACTCCCAAGTCGGTACAAGAAACACGCGTAAATGATTTTAAGAGAATTGCCATACTCGAGCCAGTAATTTGGCAAGAAGAGGAAGTGTCAAAACGTCTTGAAGAACTGCACCAAGAGCTACACGAAGTGAAACAGCAAAATGAAATCAATCGCCGTTTAGCGGAATTGAATAGTTTGCTAGAACAAGTAGAACCTCAATTTGAGGCACTAGAAACTAAACGTCAATCATGGATAAGTAAGCTAAGTAATATTCCAGAATTGAATACCGAAAATATTGAATCTTATTCGGGTCTGTATTGGTTTCTGAAAGACCTGCAAAAATGGCAAAAGCACAACAATGAGTTTCAAGCAAAAAAGCGCTCAGGTGCGAAGCAAAAACAAATCTACTCAGAAACTTTGACACACATCAATTCGATATTAACCGAACTGGCTGTTCAAAATGCATCAGATGTGGCATCTGCAAAGGCAATCTTGAAAAAGATGAATGAGGATGAAAACAAACGCTCTGCACTAATAAGAGATAGCAAACATTTAGAAGTGCGAAAAAATGACTACGAAGCATCAAATGCAAAAGACAGAGAAGAACTACAAGCTATATATAGCAGGTTGAGTTTGAAAGGTGGGGCTATAGATGATTTAAGAGACTTATTGTCTAAAAAAACAGAATATGATAATTTAGAAAAAGAATTTGAGCAAGCCAACCGTCGTTTAATAGAAATGGAAAGGCAGTTGATAGAACATTCTATGTATATTAATGAGAAAGAGGCACTATCTACGCTGTCAATTGAAGAAGCAGAAGAGCAAAAAGAACACTTCACCATCTTATCTAATAAGACTGAGAGTTTATATACCGAAATAGCAAAAATTGAAGCTCGCGTAAACAAAGAAAAGACAGGACGAGAACTAGAAGTAGCGTTAGCAGAAAAAGAGTTGGTGCTCGACGATTTAGAGCAAAATTACCTCAACACCATCTCATCTATTACAGGAGATTTGATTGTAAACAGCTTAAAAAAGAAAACGCAAGAACACAGTAGCTCAAAAGTATTTAAACGAGCAAATGAGTTGTTTAATAAAATTACACGCGGCCACTATGAATTGATATTGGATGACAGTGAAGGAGCCAGTTTTAGAGCAAAAGACACAATGTTGAATCAGGGCCAACCGCTTGATCATCTTTCTTCTGGCACCCGTATTCAGCTGTTAATTGCAGTAAGATTGGCATTTATAGAAAGTCAAGAATCGGGTGTTAAACTTCCTATTTTAGCCGATGAGGTAAGGGCAACACAGATTATTGAGGCTTTGATAGAGATAAGTAAAGAGGGCAGGCAAGTTTTTTATTTTACTGCTCAAACCGATGAGCTAAAAAAGTGGCAAGAGCATCTTGCTATGCATGCCGATGTTGACGGAAAAATAATTACCTTAAAAGGACAAGCAAATGAGCAAATAGATTATAATTTGGATGAGTTATCGGTGATACCTTCTTTGCAGTTTGCAGATATTCCATCTCCAGCTAACTATTCAAATGAAGAGTACCATAAACTAATAAATCCACCCTCATATCACTTGCTTAAACATACTCCCAATCAGCTCTATTTGTCTTATTTAATTGAAGACAATAAGTTGCTGCATGGCTGTTTACAGCGTGGTATACAATATTATGGGCAGCTAAACAGTTATGTAAAGCATCAAGGCAAAATGGAAGGTTTAAATGATGCTACTCTCACAGTAATTGATAGTAAGGTTGAGTTGCTTACATCTTACCAAAAAATGTATCAAATAGGAAGGCCTAAACCAATTGATAGAGCTGTATTGCAAGATTCTGCCGCTGTGTCTGATGTATTTATGGATGTGGTTTATGCCAAGTTGAAAGAGGTAGACCACAATCCCCAACTTTTAATTGAAGCCTTGCGAGCAGGTGAAGTACCTCGTTTTATGAGAGCCAAAATAGAGGAACTTGAAGATTATCTTTTTAAATTTAACTACTTGGATGGAAATGATAGGTTAACTCCTGAAGAAATAGAAATTCAAATACATGCACTTTTGTCTAGAATGGAATTGAGTGCCGATGAAGCTGAGCGATTCTTGGAGAGAGTGATGTGTTAGGTTTTTTAGTACTAGTTTGTGACTGATGTTTGCTTCAGTAAGCAAACACTATCTTTACAATCTAAATTTATACAACACTAATTGGCGCGGATATACATCCGTGCTTTTTAGTTTTCAAGTAGTTTGGTGCATATAGATAAAGCCTCTTTCAAAACATAAATAACTATGCAAATATTAACGCAATGGTTAATGTTTGCATAGTTGTTTTTGATTAGGCTCTTATTCCTTTTGTTTCCTTTATTAGAAGACCGTTTATCACTACTTTGCCTCTTGCTCATGCAGTATAAGTACTACCAAAACAGAGATTGCTATTATAATACAATTGATTAAAAATATCGACAAACCCATCAACCAGCTATATATAAACTTGTTGTCTCCGGCTTTGCGCTGTTTTTTAATGGTGTAAATGAAGGTCTCGCTCTCTAATTACCTTTTGGTTATTGTACAAAGAAGGTGGTCTTTGCCAAGTTTCTTTTAGTTATTGTACAAAGACAAGCGGTAGTTGCCCAATTATCTTTTGATTATACCACAAAGACAAACGGTAGTTGTCGATTTCCACGGGAATATTACCCTCATTAAAGCTAACTATTCAATTTAGCTCTTCTCAGTTTAACTATAGTGAACAATACTACTATTAAATTTGCAGTTGAACTACTATTTAAGCCTCTATTTTAACTAAGCACAGAAAGTTATTTTCAATAAACAATCAAGCAACACCTCTTTTCTCGTGGAAATTGGCATAGTACATACCTCTTATTCATTTTATCTAATTTTACGCAGCAAGAGACGACCTGTTTAGTGAGTTATTATTAACATTATTATGCAAGTTGTGAGTCTTAGGGTCACCTGTAATTTTATCTGATCTTATTTTTTCAATTAAAGATAGTGATAACATGAAGCATCTATTTTTGCACCATCAGACATAAATATGTGGGAACTGTAAATTGGACGACATTGATAGTTTTAATTAAATAGTAAACACATATATATGTACATACTCCATTAATAGTTGTATCTGCAGTACGTGGTTTTGCTCTTTCTCTCTCTCTTATCTCAAAAGTTAAACAAAATTGGTTGTAAACTTGTTCTATTATAAGAGGTTGACATACATGTTCTTAAATAACAGAATGGACATAGTCGCTTTTTAAAAGTATCCGTTATAGAAGAATTTAAGCAGAAGAAAGTTTTCAACTTAGTGAGTGAAGCGTTTATGCTAAACAATCAATCACCTATATCGGCAATTAAGTATTAACTCAAAATTAATAATAGCTATGAGCAAGAATAAAAACAATTCTAAACCCCCTGAAGGCACGACTAAGAAAGATAATGATATTAATAAGGAAGGATATCCAAGTTATCCTAAGAGCGAAGACATTTTTGAGAAATTTGAGGAAGAGTCTGAGATAAACCCATCAGATATTTCTAAAACAAAAACTGCCAAGACTACTAATGTTTTAAGACAACAATCATTGGATAAAAAACACACATTAAGTGGGAAAGATTTAGATGTTCCAGGTTCAGAACTCGATGATGAGCAAGAATCAATTGGTAATGAAGATGAAGAAAATAATTATTACAGTATGGGCGGAGATAATCACGAAGATTGAAATGAAAAGAAGGTTTTAAAAAATAAAGATAGCGACTGCTTGTAATTTTAAGAGTAAAATATAACGTCTCATTCAGCATAAAAGGGAATGTGATATTTAATTATGATATGATTAAGCATGTTGCAGTTTTAAAAAGTAGAGTGCTTACTAATTCAAAGTAAGTAAATGTTAATCAATTAAAGCAAAGAAAATTATGTTATACAGAGCAAAAACATTAGAGAATTACAAATTAAAAGGAAAAGATGGCGAAATAGGTAAAGCAAAAGAGTTTTACTTCGACGATAGTTATTGGGCTATCCGTTATCTTGTAGCCGACACAGGTAATTGGCTTGTAGGTAGACAAGTTTTAATATCTCCCTATTCATTAGTTGGTATAAGTGATGATGAGGAGAATATTGTTGTTAGCTTAACAGAGAAACAAATAGAAGAGTGTCCACTACTTGATAGTGACAAACCTGTGTCTCGCCAATTTGAAGAATCGTACTTTGATTATTTCAAATTGCCAGCATATTGGAATGGTAGGTATATGTGGGGAGCGTGGCCTTATATAATGCGTGAAGAGCAAGTTCGTTTAGAAGATAAGGAAGAGTTGAAGTCATGGGACCCAAATTTGCGTAGCACTAAAAGTGTTACTGATTATCACATCGAGGCTACTGACGGTGAAATAGGCCATGTAGAAGATTTTATTATTGATGATGAAACTTGGGCTATTCGTTATTTGGTAATAGACACCAAGAATTGGTGGGGTGGGAAGAAGGTTTTAATTTCACCACAGTGGATTGACCGCATTAGTTGGGACGAGTCGAAAGTATTTGTAAATCTTTCGAAAGAGAGAATTAAACAATCGCCAGAATATTCTGAAGACATATTAATAACGCGCGACTACGAAGACCAACTACACAAACATTACAATCAAAAAGGATATTGGGCCGAATAGTAAACTTACAATAAGGAGTTAAATGAGATCAGCAGTAAAATAATTTTGTTTTACTGCTGATTTTATGTTAACCTCTAAGCATTACCGCCCCAACCATTCCCAAAACACCTAAGAGAATAAGGATAACTCCTACAACACGGTTGAAAATCTTAAGAGATTTGCGGTTGAAATATCTTTTTAGTTTTGATACATAGGTGGTTATAAAGAACCACCAAGCAAGTGCTCCCAGTCCGATTGAGGCTAGGCCAACAGCAAAAGCAAGCCAACTTATATCTAGCGGACTATAATGAAAGCGAGCAAACAGTGATATGAAGAGAAAAATGATGGCTACATTAGAGAGCGTAAGGAGAAATGCGGTTATAAAATCATGATTGTAGCGTGTTTCGCATGTGCTTGTACTTGGTTTCAGTATTTTAAGTGGATTGGTAGAGAATATGCCTATACCAAAAATAACTATTACAATACTGCCTACAAATTGTAGCAGAAGCTCGTTCGATTTTAGCAAATCATCCACAATGCCCATTCCAATAAGGGTTATAAAAGCATATATTAAATCGGAAACCATTGCCCCCAAACCTGTCACGAAGCCATGTAGTCGGCCCCTGTTGAGAGTGCGTTGTACGCACAATATCCCTATTGGACCCATTGGAGCTGACACAATTATGCCAATCATAAATCCTTTATATATTGTTTCAATCATTTGTTGAGTCTAATCTTTTTTTCAACCCTGTCTATACGAGTTTTTTGAGAAAGACGTATCTGTTGCACGACTCTCTCATTGTTTTATTCTTATTTAAAAGTGTTTGCCTATGCAAATATACACATTCCAACAATCAAAGAACTGTTATCAGTGAACCTTTTGAGTGTTGAAAACCTAATTTAAAATAGGGTTTCTTGCCGAGTAGCTAGTCTGCAAAGATACATTCAATAATTAAAACATGCAAAATGCAAGTAAAATTAGATTGGAATCATCTCTTTTCATTAACTTTGCGGTTCATAGGTTTAGGGCTATATGTTTACATATCCCTTTTCAATTCTCAAATAAACTTGTAGGCAATGATATCTTTTTTCAAAACTCAATCTCAAAACATTATTGCGGTTCAGTCTGGCTCCGCACTTTCACTAGAAGACATAAACAAGTTGAACTGGCTTTTTGGCGATGCCCAACTGCTTGATGCAACTGAAATAAATGAACACTTTGTTGGTCCACGCCGCGAAATGATAACTCCATGGAGCACTAGCGCTGTAGAGATTACTCAAAACATGGGCATAGAGGGCATACTTAGAATAGAAGAGTATTTCGCAACCGACCCATCTTGTGAGCACGACCCAATGCTTCAACGCGTGTATGAGCAGTTGAATCAGACCGTGTTTGATATAGATGTTGAGCCCGAACCCATTTATCTTATCGACGATATAGCTGCGTATAACCAACAAGAAGGTTTGGCGCTTAGTCAAGACGAGATAGACTATTTGGATGGGGTGAGCGTAAAGATGAATAGAAAACTAACCGATGGAGAGGTTTTTGGTTTCTCGCAAGTGAACTCAGAGCACTGCCGTCACAAAATATTTAACGGTACATTTATTATTGATGAAGAGGAAAAAGAAGGATTACGCATAGAAACTATTTCCACCAAAGGGGAATTGGATGAATTTGAACAGCTCAACATTGAGGAAGCCCTGCAATGGGTTTTTGGTAAAAAATTTAAACATTGCATATTTTATTCCACCTGCTTTTTTCATAGAACGATAAACACCAGTTACCAAAGATTCCCATAAACGAGGAACACCACACATCCATTGCGGTTTTATTGTAGCAAAATCTGCAATCATTACCGAAGCAAGAGGTTTTGAATAAGCAATTCCACTTCTTAATGCAATTACA
>SMEQ01000339.1_pt1 | contig 16228 bp, 16 predicted proteins | sample 2456281 | NCBI WGS metagenome assembly SMEQ01 (sample SAMN10132596, study PRJNA489261) | soil metagenome | isolation source: day1 antibiotic-loamy sand soil ammended with raw manure from dairy cow... | place: USA | collected 2015-04-01
GCACTTAGATACTTTTGTTTTACAGTCGCAAGAGCAAGGTTTGAATCGTAATGACTGGAACAGCCGCTTTTTTAATCATGTAAAAAGCAAAGCTGTTTTCGCCCAGAATGATGCCAATAAAAAACGTGAACCTATGGGGTTTCAACCCAACCCTGAAAAAAGTACGCCTATGTATTCAGGCTGGGAACCACGTGAAGAAGCCATGGAAATATTGGTTAACGCCGGCATTAATCAACAATTTATTCTCGATACCGTTCCTGAGTTTATCTTATATTGGAGCGAGCGCGGCACTGTTAATAAAACCTGGAACAGCAAGTTTATAGTGCACGTACGTATGCAGTGGGAGCGCTTTATTGCTACAGACCAAGACGCTAACAAGCCCACAGTGATTACTGAAAACTGGCGCCCATCGGTCGACTGCTACGACATTATCGATATGGCCCATATTAATCGTGAGTTTGCTGAACAACTGGTACCTGAGTTTATAATGTACTGGTTAGAGTCTAAGCAGGCTTTATCTGGCTGGAACAGCCGCTTTTTACAATACATCAAACAACAGTGGGCTAAGCGCTTAACTACAGGAGATACTCATGGACACCAAACAGCTGCTAAACCAAATTACACAACAGCTCAAGGTAGTATCCAAAGACTCAGCGACACCAGCTGGGCAAAGTGAACAAGCGGCTCCGTCTAATGAGCAAGTTTCCGCTATCAACCAAATCTTTGAGCTGTTTCGTTTTAACTACCACAATCAGTTTTTAAAAGCATTTCCAGACTTAGACACACTAAATATAGCCAAACGCTTGTGGCTGCGTCTGCTTAGTGAATACGACGGCACTGTTATTATGCGCGCCGCCGAACGAACCGTTAAAGAAAGCAAGTGGTTACCCAGCGTTAACGATGTCGTTAGCCGTTGTGACATGGCTGACACCTATGGCCTGCCCTCTGCGCACTCTGCTTATATAGAAGCCTGCCGCGCGCCCTCGCCTAAGATTGAATACGATTGGTCGCATCCTGCTGTTTATTACGCTGGCCGCGCAAGTGATTGGTTCTTTTTGTCTTCAGCGCCAGAATCAACCGCCTTCCCCGTATTTAAACGCAACTATGAACTGCTATTAGCACGGGTACAAAACGGTGAAGAGTTATCCATTGATATTCCATTGGCGATTCCAGCAAAAATTGAAGTACCGCTAACTGCTGAAGAAAATATAAAGCATATTGATGAGTTGCTCGACATACTCAAATAGCCTCAATCAAGAGGCTATTTGAGTATCAAACACTAACTTTACTGAGAAGGCTCTTGGTACCTAAAAAAGCCGTCTTCGATTATAATTTCATCAACACCCACTTTGACCTTTCCTGTAAAACTGCCAGTAATTACACCTTGATCAACGCTTATAACTTTAATTTCACATGCTGCGATGTTTGAATAGGTGACACCTGTTCTACCATAGCTCAATTGTATCGTTGAACCTTTTACTTTTGTTTTGCATTGATAAGTGCCAACTTCTTTAGGTAGATACCAAAGTCTCCAATAACTACTGGAATCATGCGCATTTGATATTGATGGGTGGGGCCCATAGGCTGATAAACTATAGGAATTCCAAGATACTAAAACTGAATTTGTATAGCGGATTCCATCTACTTCCCCTGTAATACCAACACCACCACTTAAAGGATCTAAACTATCAACCGCTCCGACTGGTGTAGTGGGTGTAGTGGGTGTAGTGGGTGTAGTGGGTGTAGTGGGTGTAGTGGGTGTAGTGGGTGTAGTGGGTGTAGTGGGTGTAGTGGGGTAGTAGGCAATGTTCCACCACCCAACAAAGAATCAACCAAGGCTGAATGGTCAGCCAAGTTAGCATCTTCACTTACTCTCTCAGCAAGGCCTTCCAATAACTGGTCATAAGAATCGCTACTTGGATCAGCATTAAATGGCGCATTAAAAATAGCCGTAGAACCCGTAACCCAATCAGACGGCAGACTAAAGTTAGCAGCCGCCATAGCCGCGCGCAGTGTATCAGCTGCAGTCGTAAGCGAACCTGCTACGCTATTAAAGTCGGCGCTACCAGTATTTGGGGCAGCAAACCAATCCGCCAAGCTCTGCCCTGAAAGTGTATTAACCTGTAATGCCAGTGCCAAATCAGTCAGAGGCGTTACGTTGACGTTGCCCACCTGAGTTGCAAAACTATGCAGAGTAACGTTTGGCGTACCACCGGTAACTTGCAACGCACAAGGTAATGCGCCGTTGGCTACTGCGCCACTCCAAGTGCCATTAGCTTGCGTGGTCACCGCATTATTAAAGCCACTACCGTCAGCGCACTTGGCTGATAATGTGCCAGCAACAATCGGGCTGCCCACTGCGGCGGTACCTGTTAGCGCTTGGGTATTCTCTGGTGTGCTCGTATCTTTTTTGGCTTCATCTTTGTCATCAGATCAGCTACCACAGCCAGCTAATATCAAACCTAGAGCAACCATCCCACCACTTAACAAAGTGGCCATACTTCCTTTCATTTCAATTTTCATTGTTTGATCTCCTAATGCTTTTACTTCGTTTTCCATGCCATCGTTCAACACGCAAACTTCATAAAATCTACATTAGCAAAACCAAGTAATCCTACCTATTCCCCCATTCAAGGGGAGGGTGAAATCTGAGCAGAAAATCTCTACATTTTTATAGTGCAAACTTGGTTACTAATAGCACTCTTATCAATGGCAGCACTACCACACCTCTATAGTTTCACCAATAGACATTTTTGGTCGATTTCTCATTATTTAATGGTCAATCTTTAGTGTCATATTTTCTTTGTGCATAAGTAAGCTATGTCAAGCTTAAGTTCTGCACCGATTATGTGGATAACCTTGTGGATAATCTTTTGATAAGTAGCCCTAAAGTAACCAGCAAGCGGGGTTCAATCAGTTGTATGTTTTTTAACCTCCATTAAAATATATTTTTATTTCCTTATATTTCAATGAGTTAAAGGCCATATATAGCAAAGTCAACGACATTAACCTTATAAGTCTACCTAAGCGACAACTCACAATCTTTTTTATTGGCTTGTCAATAACTATGTTTACTCTTGAAGTAAATATTATATTTTATCCACCGATGCTGTGGATAAGTCTTGTCATAACTTATTAATAAGTAGCACAAGGCCAATGATTATAAGGCTTTCAAACAAACGTTTGTTTTTTGCTCAAGAGATGCCGTTTAAGTAGTCGGTGCAGAGATATAAGCTAGAGGTGTAATTAAGACACTCACTTTAAGAATTGTTGGCGATTAAGTATTTAGTAATAACGTTCAACTTACTGTGCTTAACCAGCCTGATGATTCATAAAAACATTGCTACCCATAAATTGCTGCTGGGTACGTCATTACCACCAAGTAGAAGCCTATAAAATTATAAGTAAATGAGTATAATCTTGACCACAACAGTCGGAATTAAGTTTCCACTCTTAACTCTATAAAAACTTAGGATTAACCATGACCGATATTAATAGCCGCTATGGCCTAAACCCAGCTCATAGTGAAGTAATTGAAGCGGGCAAACTCATCCAACCATGTGCTGCCCTCGATATGGGCTGCGGCACAGGTCGTAATGCTTTATTTTTAAGCCAGTTAGGCTTTAACGTTACCGCCATAGACTCAAACCCAAACGCTATTCAAACCTTAGAGTCTATTATTGCAAAAGAAAGTATTACCAATATCGAAGCACAGGTTTACGATATTAACGAAGCGGCTATTCAGGGTGATTACGGCTTTATTGCCTGCACTGTAACTTTAATGTTTTTAAACCCCATACGCGTAGAGGCTGTTATTGCCGACATGCAAGAGCACACTCTAGCGGGTGGTTATAATCTAATTGTTTGTGCAATGGACACTGAGGCTTATCCTTGCCCAGTGAACTTTCCCTTTTTGTTAACAGAAGGTCAATTGAGTGAGATTTACCAAGGTTGGGAGTTACTCAAATACAACGAAGATTTAGGGACCATGCACAACGGCGCACAATTGCAGTTTGCCACTATGTTGGCGCGCAAGCCTGAGTAAGCGAGGACACTCGCTTTACTAAACAGATTTTATTTTTTAGCAGGTCATACTTTGCCTATCTTTAGCAGTAATTGATTAAATAGAGTTACTGCTTAGCTCTTTTAGATGTTTGTGGAGCCTAATATGTAATATTGGCTCCACAAAGTTACTACCCTAAGTCACTGCCTCTACAGTATTTCTTAATGCCTCGCGCAAACCTACTTTATTTGGTTGTATTTACTATGCCTTCGTTGTTCCACTAATAGACACAATAGGTCTAAATAACCAAGCTAAATTGTTGTTTTTTTAAATTAATGTTGTTTTGTGCATAAGTATGCGATGTCAAGCTTGAGTTTTACACGGATTCTGTTGATAACTGTGTGGATAAACTATTGATAACTCTCTCTAATGTAACGAACAAGCGGCCCTGCTCGAGCTGTACGCTTTTTAACCAACATCAAATTATATTTACTTTGCTATATATATCAATGACTTACAAGCCACTCCTAACAAAACCAACTACATTACCCTTGTAACTTTGAGTAACTAACAGCCGTTAATATTTTTCATAGGTTTGTCAATAACTAAAGTAATTTCTGGGGAAAAGATTAAATTCAACCCACCACAACTGTGGATAAGTCTTGTTATAACTTCTGAATAAGTAGCATTAGCCCAATGGATACAAGGCTTTCAAACGAACGTTTGTTTTTTGTGCAGGAACGAGCAAGTTACACGAATCAGTTTGTTTCCCAATTGATTAGTGCCCGCTTTAAATCCAATCCCCAAAAATAGCCTCCTAGTGCGCCACTTTGCTGCAACACCCGATGGCAGGGTATTAAAAAAGTAATGGGATTTGCACCTACAGCTGTACCGACTGCGCGAAACGCTTTTGGCCGCTCAACGTTTGCCGCTAATTGACTGTAACTTATGGTCTGACCGAGCGGAATATTTAACAAGGCTTGCCAAGTTTGCAGCTGAAAGTGAGTGCCTACTAAGTGCAAGTTAATTGCTTGGGGCGGGCGCTCTTTCACTTCAAACCATTGATCAATATGTTTTTGTGACCAAGCATCGTCTTGTTGAAGTTCTGCATTAGGCCAGCGCTTTTTAAGGTATTCGAACTCAGGTATAAGCTCGTTATTAAATATAAAAGATGCACGACAAAAGCCCTGCTCAGTGGCAGCTAAGAAAAACACACCAAAAGGGCTTTGCCCTACACCATAACGAATAGTAAGTGCCTGCTTACTGTCTGCAGATGTAGCAGCAATCAAACGAACAAAGTCACTGTGTATTACAGAGCTGCTGCTTTTTTGCATAATTGTTTACCTAGTTCATGTATTTTAAACAGCTACTACTGCCATAGTTAAGCGCGAGATACAGCTTAGCTTTTCTTCAGCGTTATAAATTCGAATTTCCCACACCTGAGAAGTACGACCTTTATGCACAATTGTAGCCACGCCAGTTAATACGCCGGTCTTTACTCCGCGCAGATGGTTAGCGTTTACTTCCTGGCCAACTGCGTATTCTTTACTGTTATCCAAGCATAAGTTTGCGGCCATGCTGCCTAATGTCTCAGCAAACAATACGTTGGAGCCACCATGCACTAAACCAATCGGCTGGAAGGTGCGTTCATCGGCAGGCATAGTACCCTTTACCCAGTTATCGCCGACATCAGTAATCTCTATGCCTAAGTTCGAGCAAGCAGTGTTTTGCATCTGCTTATTCATTAAGGGGATATCAGGTGTAACAAACCAAATCTTGCTCATGTTTGTGTCCTTCTACTTTAATAGTTAACTAATGTTTGTTCGTACTTTAAGTCTAATGCGCCATAGCAACAATCTAAAGCCGTCTGACGGCAATAATCTGTCTTATTAAAAACGGTTAATACTCTTTGGTTAATACTTACTTTTTTTAAGACCCAGTAACCAGTAATTTTTAATTTAACGAGCTGTTGATTGTCGTTATAAGATTTTAATCATAGACACCACAAAAACAGTTGCAATTGATAATGATTATCATTAGCCTGTGCGCAGTACTAATCTACATGGATCTATTATGACTGCTTCTACTGTTTTTTCTTATGATACTGAAGCCTTACATCGCCTCAGCGAATTAGAGTTTATAATATGCAGCTACCAAGGCTGCTCATGCCAAGCTGGCTGGATAGAAGAGTATTTAGATCTAGGTTTGAGCTATGCCGGCAGCAGCCCAAAGGCTTGGCAGGCCAACTCTATTCAGCGATTATTTAATACCTTAATTAAAGCTATTCGCAATCCTCAAGCCAGCACCCTCTGGCGGTATCAATGTTTAGAGTATTTGTATCAACCATTCTTTGTACTAAAACAGCTTTATCAACAACCTCAATTAAAGAAATGCTACTTGTGTGATTTACTACGCTGTTACAATGAAGTGCAACCATACGCAAATAAGCTAGACAGGCCACTGCATAGCTTCTAACCTATGTTTTTCTTAAGCAAGTATCATCATGACTCAATACCCAGATATCGAAATTTATATAATGAATGCTAGCGCTGAAAACGTAGCGACTTGGCTAAGCACTGTTTTTGATAAGTTAACTGCAACAGCAGATGGCTGGCGCTGTGAGCACCAAGGTCAAAGCATGGACGTGCAGTTTACTGCTCAAGCACAAAAGAACTTTGCTAGCCTATGGTTTAAGCAGAACCATACCCCATGGCAGACAGACGTAGACTGTGGGCGTGCGGCACACGCTGCTCTGGCCCTAGAGGTGCGTTGTCAAGACAGCAGTTGGCAAGAAGAAGAAGGCGACACTAATGCCGGTTGGATAAAGTTTATTCGTGGTGAAGAAAAACCCTTTGAATGGTTTTGATTTAAACTATGTCTACTTATGCCATTGGTGATGTCCAAGGCTGCTTTGAACCATTGCAGCGCTTATTAACCACCATCAAGTTTGATCCTAATAATGACACTCTTTGGTTTGCGGGTGACTTAGTCAACCGTGGCCCTCAATCCTTGCATGTCTTACGCTTTATTAAAAGCTTAGGCAATAAAGCCAAAGTGGTTCTGGGTAATCATGACCTGCATTTGTTAGCTGTGTTTTATGGTGGTCATAACGTCAGGAAAAATGATACTTTTTCTGACGTACTAGCCGCTGACGATGCTGCTGACTTACTTAACTGGCTGCGCTTTCAGCCTTTGGTCTACCTTGAAGGCGACTGGTGCATGAGCCATGCTGGTATACCTGCGCAATGGTCTGCACAGCAGGCCTTGTCTCTTTCGTTAGAGGTAGAGGCTGCTATGCAGGGCGAACAGGCAACTGATTTCTTCAAAAACATGTACGGTAATGAATCCAATATTTGGCATTCCAAGTTAAAGGGAATGGAGCGCTTACGCACCATCGTTAACTATTTAACCCGTATGCGTTTTATTGGCCCAAATGGTGAGCTGGATTTACTTAGCAAAGAGGGTCTAGGGACTGCTCCGCAAGATTATTTGCCTTGGTTTAATATTCAGCCGCGTTATAATTCTGACTATAAATTACTCTTTGGCCATTGGGCGGCTCTGGAAGGTAAAACCGACAGCGCCAACACTTTTGCCTTAGACACTGGCTGCGTATGGGGCCGACAACTTTCAGCACTCAGACTAGAAGACCAACAATGGTTTCGGGTGCCAGCAAAACAAGAGGGTGAAGTATGACTTTCCAGCGTATTCAATTAGCAAAAGCTAAAGAGCTGTTAGAAACAGGCAATGCCAATATAGTCGACGTGCGTGACGCCATGAGCTTCCAAGAGGGTCGTATTAAGAATTCGACTCGCATAGACAACAGCAGTGTTGGCGAGTACCTCAATAGCACAGACAAAGAGCAGCCACTTATTGTCTGCTGTTATCACGGCAGTGCCAGCCAAGGCGTGGCACAATTCTTTGCAAGTGAAGGCTATCAGAAAGTGTATAGCCTAGATGGTGGTTATGAGATGTGGAAACTGGCTTATCCTGAGCTGTGTGAATAACTAGCAGCCTTTACCAAGCCACTACCATGTCATCACGCTGGATGGCTAAACTGGATCCGCTAAAGGGAAGCTCAGCAATAACAAACTGTGGCTGCACATGAGTTATCACCACCTCTGTCGCCATATTTGCCAGTTCTGTCCGCGGTTCTAGATCTAAGTTATAAAAAGTACCAGTACGATACACTTTAAACTTATCGCCTGGTCTAATTCCAGATGTGCCTTTTGCTTCAATATATAAACGTTCGCCTTCTGTTTTTACAATGCGCGCCATAAATGGCTGACAGCGTAAGGCTTCGTTCACATCGGCAACCGCACTACTCATTACATCACGCACTTTGCTGCCGTACTTACTCTGCCAAAATTCAGGTGAAGCAAAACCAACGGCGTTTTTTACATTAATATTCCATTCGCCCATAGTGCTGTAACTGCGTTGAAATAATAAAGCACCACTGAGCCCATCATGCACATACAAATCTAATACAAACTGACGTGGCTGCGACACCTCTGACAAGCCTACCCTTGCTCGCCAAGAAGGTGAGTGCTTATTAACATCCATTATAGATAAGTCGCGCACCACGCCTGACACCACATACTGCGTGCCTAATTCTGTGGCCACTGTAGCTGATGACGTTAAGTGAGTGCTGTTTGCCGTGGGTGCACGTAAAGCCGTTGGATACAGGCTGTATTGACTGGCGTCTAGTGCTTGTATTAAACCTTTGTTATTGAGGCTGTTAACCAAGATATGAGGTAATTCTTGTTCAATGTTTTGCAACTGACCTATGCTGGCTTGCTCTGGTTTTGCAAGGTTAAAGCCCGTAATAGCCACTGACTTACGGTAATGCTGCACACTTTTAGGACACATTTCTTGTGAGCCGACTTCAGCACGGATGGCTATCTCATAAAACCCTTCTCTTTGCTCTTCCCACAGCACCTTAATCTCTGACAGCTGACCTTTGCCTTGAATGCGTACATCGTCTTGTTCTATAACGCCTTTACTCATGAATTGAGTACTGCTTACTTGCATACCGCCGCGAAGCACGGCTTGCTGCATGGCATCTTTCATGGCTTGCTCACGCACATAACTCATGGCGCCATTCATAGGGGCAGAACCCACTACCTCGACAACCATGGCATTAATAGGTAAAGCTAAGCTTATACAAACAAGTAAGATCAGCGTACGCATAAAGGTCACCTATAAGTTAATCTATAAAGTAAAAGCCACTTTCAGGCATACCAGCTTCAGAGTTTACTCGTTGGCGTTGTTTACTAGCATAACCAGCAGCACTGGTAGAACCTACCAAAGGTGCACGGCAATCTACGTTTATACGTTTGCTGTCATTGGTTTGTAAGCAATTACGGAAGCCATGATCAATGGCCATCTCTAAGGTGGTTTCTACAGTGCCGTCAGATAAAACATCGGCGGATAATACACGCGCACCATGCATATAGGTTTCAACGTAAGAACGGAAACGGTCATCTTGTACGACCATATCACGCACGGTAGTGCTACCTTGTACAGACATACCATACACGCGCTCAGCTAAAGCTCGGTATGCGTCCATTTTAGAAGCACGCACCGCCAGCAAACGACGCTGATTGTCACTGTGGTTTTTGTTGGAGTAATCAACTGCACCATAGCCCACCACTCTTAGCATCATAGGTGCTATAGGGTCTACTTCTTGCTGCACAGGTGTTAAGTAGCTTTCTGGTGACTCGCTGACATTATCTTTTTTGCCTGCCATCCCGCTACAGCCAACCAACAAAAAAGCACTTAATAAGCAAAGTCCAACTGGGGTTTTAATAAAACTTAAAGACATGAGCGTTCTCCGACTAAGCAATACGTTAGTTACCTTGTCGGCCTCAACCCAAGAACATTTAGGTTTATTATAAAAAAATAGTTTTTCTACAGGAAAGACAGTTTTATTTTTGAGTATAATGGCGCGCTTTGACTGTTTTCACCTATAATTGGTTCAATACACATTTGGCAGCCGCCATTAAGGGGATATCACTATGATAAAACGCACAATACTAGCCACTGCAGTGGCGGCTCTTACCATACCAACGGTCAACGCCGCACCGTTTCAACCAATGGATGCGCGAGGTATCGCTATGGGTAACACTGGTGTTGCCAGTGCCAAACGCGCCCATGCACCCGCCTACAACCCTTCTTTATTAGCTCAAGAGTTTGGTAAAGATGGTTTTGCTATTCTTTTACCACAAGTAGGGGTTGCAGGTTCAGATGAAGGCGAACTTTCTGATACCGCATTAGATATTGCTGATGAAATATTTCCACGTTTTGAAGATGCAGTAATGAGCAAGGGTGGCAACCTTAACTTAGAAAAAAGTATTAATGATTTGGCTGCTGCAGTTGAAGCATTAGAAACAACACTAAGCGGGTTAAGCAGCGTCAACCCAAGTACGATTAATAGTGCAATAAGCAGCTTGGAGGCCGCCAATAGCACCGTAGGTGATGCAGCCCAAAACGTACAAAAAAGCTTAGCCGCAGTTGATGAAGTTACTAAAGAAATGACAGGCGCATTAAAATCTATTGATGGGCACCCACTAGCAGCAAAAGTCGGTTTAGGCTCAACCATCGCCATTCCCAGCAAAACCTTATCAATGGCTATTTCTGTTGCTGGTAATGCCAACATCTCTGCCCGTGTTAATCTTTCCGATAAGGATGGTAATTATCCAGATCTTGATTTACTCGAGGCATATAACCCAGCAGCTAGCGGATATGTTGCCCAAGCACAAAACTTAAGCGCAAGCTTAGGTAACACTCTGAGCGAGCTAAAAGATCCAAATAAAACTAATGCCGATAAAGCCATAGGCCTTAAAGACGCTATCGATGGTGATGGTACTAGCACTAACCTCGGATTAAAATCTGATGCCGACAACTTAAAAAACTACAACTCTAAGAGCGTTGAGTCGCTGGGGAATAAGCCAATTATTAGTGGTGGTAAACTGACCCCTGAAGCTTCTAATCCAAACTTAGAGTCTACCGTTGAAGTGGTTGCGGTCGCTATTGCTGAAGTCGGCTTATCGTTTGCCAGTGAGTTTGAGTTTGGTAATCATCCTGTGGCTATTGGTATCACTCCTAAAATCCAAAAGATTTCTACCTTCCACTACGGCGATGAAGTCGATGGTTTTGAAGACGTTGAGACCGATGATTTAAAAGACTACCAAAGAGACTATACCGATTTTAACTTAGACATTGGTGCGTCTTATCGCTTTGGCGCAAGCAACAACTGGATGGCCGGTGCGGTGGTTAAAAACATACTCGGCGGCAGCTATAAGTACGCAGACACCATAGTGACCCCAAAAGATGACAACGGCATACCTGGTACGCCTTATAAGCTTGATGGCGGCAAGGTAAACCTCAACCCACAAGTACGCGGTGGCATTGCTTACCACAGCAAGTGGTTTAATGCGGCCTTTGACTTAGACCTAATGAAAAACAAAGCCGTTGCCTATGAAGCTGAAACTCAGTACGCCTCTTTGGGTATCGAACTGGACGTATTCCGCACCTTGCAGCTACGTGCTGGCTACCGTGCTAACTTAGTATCTGGTGGCACTGATGTTGTTACTGCAGGTTTTGGCTTGTCACCATTTGGCGTACATATAGACGTTGCTGCTATGGCTAATCCAAGCGACTACCTGCGTGAAGCAGGTGCCGTAATGGACCTTGGCTTCTACTTCTAAAGCCCTTCGGTTAACTTTTCCTAGCCAAGCATACTGCATAGCCGCTGTATGCTTGACCGCGGCTAAGCTACACTAAGCTTTTTCAACTAAGCCTTAGTGTTATGCAAATCTATCTTGTTGGCGGCGCTGTCCGCGATTCCTTGTTAAACATTTCCTTCACAGACCGCGACTGGGTGGTGGTGGGTGCTACACCTGAAAATATGCTGTCGTTAGGCTATGAACAAGTGGGCGCAGACTTCCCAGTGTTCTTGCACCCTAAAACTAAAGAAGAATATGCACTGGCACGTACTGAACGAAAATCTGGCTCTGGGTATCAGGGTTTTGAGTGCCAATTTAGTCCAGATGTAAGCTTAGAAGATGATTTACTACGCCGTGACCTAACCATTAACGCCATGGCGCAAGACGAACATGGCGAATTAGTTGACCCTTACGGTGGCCAAGCTGACCTTGCAAACAAGGTGTTACGGCACGTATCCCCTGCTTTCGGTGAAGACCCATTACGAGTATTACGTGTGGCCCGCTTTGCTGCACGCTTTGCACCTTTAGGTTTTACTATTGCCCCTGAAACTATGACGCTGATGCAGCAAATGGTGGAAGACGACGAGCTTGAGCATTTAGTAGCGGAACGTGTGTGGACAGAAACACGCCGCGCCCTCATGGAAAACAGCCCTACTACTTACTTTCAAGTGTTGCGTGATTGTGGCGCACTAAAGGTATGGTTTAAAGAATTAGATGCGTTATTTGGGGTGCCACAACGCCCAGAGTACCACCCAGAAATTGACTGCGGCATTCATGCCCTAATGAGCTTAGAAGCAGCCCATAAAGCACAAGGCTCGCTGGCGGTGCGCTGGGCGGCCTTGGTACATGACTTAGGCAAGGCATTAACGCCTGCGGACGTATTACCACGCCATATTGGCCACGAAAAACGTGGCTTAGCGCCGCTCAAAGCAATCCATATGCGATTAAAAGTTCCTAATGATTGTGCAGAACTAGCGGCCTTTAGCTCTGAGTTTCATACCCACGTGCATCGTGCCATGGAGCTTAAGGGCAGCACTATTATTAGATTGTTTAATCGACTGGACGTGTGGCGTAAGCCGGAACGCTTTGAGGAGTTTCTACAAGTGTGTACCGCAGACGCACGCGGACGAACCACTTTTGAAAACACGCCTTACCCACAGGCAGACTATATGCGTACAGCATTACAGCACGCACTCAGTATTACTGCACAAGATATGATGGCAAAGGGATTTGAGGGTGCAAAGATACGCGCAGCACTCGACGAGGAAAGAGCAGATCATTTACAACGATTGCTAAAAAACAAAGCACAAACGCAGCCTAATATTTAAGCTGCGTATTTTTACTTTAGTGTTTTGCTAGTCTTCTTGTCCGCTGCCACGCTTTTTAATATCGTGTTTGATAGCCCATACAAAGCCACCCATAAACACAATGCACAGACCGACAATTAAAACGCCTGCAAACACAACTTCATCCATAAACATAAGCTGTACCTCTGGTTAAATCATGCCTAATTAGGCTGAGTAAATTCTAGTTAACTTAACTCTAGCAATAAGTTGATACTAGCTTTTGATCCATATCAATAAGCTACGACTTGCTGATACTACTCATATCAAAGGTTGATACAGGTCACTAGTCTACTTTACATATAGGCTCAAACGCCTATACGGCCCAGCGTTTCAACTAACTGCCTTAACACAGCAGAAAGCGTTGGGTAATCTTGCTCAAAGCCAACTGCTTGCTCTTGAATAAACTCAGTGATGTCTGGGCTATCATCTAAATCCATATCTTCGATATCAGCCGCTAACTGCTGCAGCAACACTAAGCTTTCGGCATCCAACTGCGGGTTGCTGTCTAATGTTAGGCGTAATTCTTTCAGTTGTTTTTGTAGGTTTGAAGCGGTCATGGCTTTCTCCTTAAGCTTTTATTAACTTTACTTTAGTGTAGCTGTTTTTACACAACAATAGGTGACTTTATAGGCAGGCTGATTTTATACAGCTAAATGTTTACTTTATCAGCACCTGCTACATTGCAAACTTGTGTGACAATAAAAAAGCGGCTTGCGCCGCTTTTATCTAGAGCGAAATCTTCGCCCTTTTACAAAGATAACAACAAAAACTAAGGCATTAAATCCAACTCTTCTTGCAGCTCTTCTTTGCTTTTACGTATTTGTGCCAAGCCTTTACGCTCACGACGTACCCCTAAATAATACAGGATAGGTGCGGCAACAAAGATAGACGAGCTGGTACCAATCACCACACCAAATAACATAGGAGGCGCAAAACTTGCTACCGCTGCTCCGCCCCAAATCGCCATTGGCACTAACGCTAACATAGTCGAAGCTGAAGTAAAGATAGTACGCGTTAGGGTTGAGGTCACACTGCTGTTTAATACGTCATAGAAGCTCATATCTGGCTGTTGACGCAACAGTTCACGCACTCGGTCAAATACCACTACCTTATCGTTCACTGAGTAACCCATTAACGCCAGTAAAGTTGCAACTGCGGTTAGGTTAAACTCAATGCCCACTAGCGCAAAGAAACCGATGGTCTTAGTTAAGTCCAACATAATGGTCAGCGTGGCTGCTAAGGCGAAGTGAGATTCAAAGCGCATCCATAAGTACAGCAACATACCTAAGCCGGCTAGCAGCATGGCAAGGATGGTTAAGTCAGCGAATTCGCCACTGACTTTAGAACCTACCATTTCTGTACGTGGGAACTTAGCGTCTGGCCATACTGAAGTCAGTGTATCCTTAATTTCGTTGGCGTAATCGTTTGCTGCTTCTGGTGGTGCTTCTTTATCCATAGAGAAGCGTAATAAATACTGTCCATCCTCGCCTAACTCTTGCAGTCCAATGTTATCTAAACCACTGACTTTCAATTGCTGACGCACGTCTTCAGTTTGAGTGTTTGGAATATGGGTTTCTAATATAGTACCGCCCTCAAAATCGATACCGTAGTTTAAGCCCATGGTAAACAACAACACTACTGAAGCTATTGATAGCAAAGCAGAAGTGGTTAAACCGGCGACTCTGCCTTTTAGAATATTTAGCGGTTCGTTAGTAAAACCTTGAATAAAGCGGTGCAAGGGTAAATCTTTAAACGCACGCGGTTTACGATTCAGTCTCCACTCCATAATTAAGCGAGTTACTGCAACGGCAGTAAACATTGAAGTCATTAGACCAATAGCAATGGTCACGGCAAAGCCACGCACTGGGCCGCTACCAAACATAAACAGTAAGCCCACGGCTACTAGAGTGGTTACGTTGGCGTCAATAATTGTACGGTAAGCGTTATCAAAACCTAAACTTAGGGCTGTTCTGGGTGAGCGCCCCGCTCGGGTTTCTTCGCGTATTCGTTCGTTAATTAGAATGTTGGCATCGACCGCCATACCCACACTTAGAATCAAGCCAGCAATACCAGGCAACGTTAGTGTCGCACCAAGAATGCTAAGCACACCGAAGGTAATCACTAGGTTAATAAACAACGCTAAGCTAGCAACAAAACCCCAGCGACCATAAGTAATAATAATAAACAGAACCACTAAGCCAAAGCCGAAGATACCAGTACTTAAGCCCATTTGAATGGCATCAGAGCCTAGGTCTGGGCCGATGGTGCGTTCTTCCACAACCGCTAGTGGTGCGGGTAGCGCACCTGAGCGTAATAATAACGCCACTTGTGAAGCTTCTTGTGTAGTAAAGGCCCCGCTGATTTCACCTTGGCCACCGCCAATAACCGAGCGAATAACCGGTGCCGTAACAACCCTATTATCCAACACAATAGCCAACGCACGACCCACGTTTTCACGGGTTAAGTCAGCAAATATTTGCGCACCAGTACGGTCTAAACGGAAGTTAACCACCGGCTGGCTGCTTTCTTGGTTGAAGCCCATTTGCGCATCGCGAATATGCTCGCCCTTCATGGCCAGCTCACGTTCAAGCGTTATTTCTTGTGAGGGAGCATCTGGGTCGCGGTTTAGCATTTCGACTTGCATACGACCGCCTTCTGAGCGGCTGTCTGCTACCCAGTGGAAGCTCATCTGTGCAGTGGTACCTAATAATTCGCGAATGCTGCTTGGGTCTTCAACACCGGGCATTTGCACCAGAATACTGTCGCTGCCTTGACGCATAATACTGGGCTCGACCAAACCGGTTTCATCCAAACGGCGACGTACAACTTCCAAGCTGCGCTCAATAGCATCATCTAATAAGGCTTGGCGGTGGCCAAGATTGGATTCAATCTTAACCTCTTTGCCCTGCACTAGAATGCTGTATTGCTTCATTAAACTGTTATCTGAACTTAACAGTGGCTGCAACACATCAGCAGCGGCTTGAGCACGAGCTTCATCACGCAAGGGAATGGAAACGTTTTTATCGGTAACACGAATACGTCCATGAGCAAGGCGTTCTTTACGCAAAACCTTACTAAAGTCATCGGCTAAGCGCTGGCTGTCTTGTGTTAATAAGGCTTTTTCATCAATGGCTAACAATAGCTGTGAACCACCG
>SMEQ01000277.1_pt1 | contig 16051 bp, 14 predicted proteins | sample 2456281 | NCBI WGS metagenome assembly SMEQ01 (sample SAMN10132596, study PRJNA489261) | soil metagenome | isolation source: day1 antibiotic-loamy sand soil ammended with raw manure from dairy cow... | place: USA | collected 2015-04-01
TTGGAGTTTACACTTGAGTTTCTGTCCGAAGAAGTTGATGATCTACCCGATTCTGTGGTGCCTCTTCCAGAGCTTGATCTATTCACTGCGCTTGCAGGACGTGCATTTGTTGCTGATGATCTGCTTACTTCGGGACGATAAATGCTAACCGAACGATCGCTTACACTTGCTCTACCAGCTCTACCAGAGTTTGTAACATTTCTCACGGTTACTCTTCTACCTGTAGAGCGTTCTACATCTTGTGCACTGGGCCCACTGTAGTATCTATTGTCATTATATACGTAAGTGTTGTTGATAATGGTGGTTTGTTGGTAAATATTTCTGTTTCCTCTATTATAATATCTGTGCATTGAGGGTCCATACATGTATTGCTGAGGTAAGAATGTCCAGTGAGACCATGGTATGTTTATATTCACATTTATACCCATTCTAGGTCCTAAAGGAGCCCAACCATAATGTCCACCACCACTTCTCCAACTAACCCATGCAGGTGCCCATTCATATCCTGGAATCCAAGCCCAACCCAAGAAGTCGTCGTGAAACCAACGTCCGTAATGGAAAGGAGCCCAACCCCAAGAGTAGTTAGATACCCATGTGTTTCCGTAATTGGTCATTGTCCAATATCCATCGGTTGCATAAGGTTGGAAGTTTCTATTTACGTGAGGTATCCAAACATACCCATAATCGTAATCTTCAACCCACTGTCCGTAAGGTGAAAGCTCATCGTAGAAAGTTTGGAAACTTATCTGTGAACTACCTTGCGCTGTAACCATTCTTCTTTCTGTATAGCATGATGTTAATCCTATTAACAACACTATAATACTGAATCTCATTATTGCTTTCATATCTATTGGGGTTTTAAGTGGTTTATCTATTTTCGTTTAGTGATAAGACGGCTATTCTTGATAATGGTTTAACAATTGTGAGAATCATTTTGGAAAATACAGAAAATAAATAGCGTGTTTAAAGATGTTTTATTCGGATACACTAATATTATGGGCTTGTATCTAGTGGTCACAAGTAGAAGATATAGGCTAGTGCAATCTATGATTGTGTTAAAACCAGCAGTTGAAAAAGATATCCTGATGATTGTGTCATATTTTAGATAGTTTTGCGTCTAATAGTATAAAAGAGTAATGAAGTATGAAAAGGCTAGAGAAAGAATTTATCAAGATTATTCAAGAATACGAACGCGTTATTTATAAAGTCTGTTCCATATATGTATCGGAACTGTTACCTATGGCAGATTTGTATCAAGAGGTGGTGCATAATCTTTGGGTAGGATATCCCAAGTTTAGAAACGAAAGCGCCATTAGTACTTGGATATATAGGGTGGCTATCAATACTTGTGTTACGGGGATAAGGAAAGAGAAAATGCATTTTCAAAATAGCAGTCTAGCATTTGCCACCATTTCGGATAAGCTACCTGCGCCTATACCGCTCACAGAAGATATAAATGAGATGTACCGATTGATTAATGAACTGAAAACAATTGTACTGCTCTATTTGGAGGAGAAACCGTATAAAGAAATTGCTGAAATAACAGGCCTTACAGTCGGCAATGTAGCTACAAGAATGAAGCGGATAAGGGAGAAGTTGAGAGAAATGTCGAACAATTAAATTGAAGGATAATGGAAATAGAAGCATTAAAAAATAGATGGGTTGAATTAGAGAAAAAGCTAGAACAAAATAAGTCGTTGAACGAAAGATTCATTAAAGAGATGATTGATAGGAGAGCTGGTAAGATTGACACAGCAATAAACAGGTTGCTTTTTAGAGATATTTACGCTCTCGTGTTTATGCTTGTTATGTTTGCTTGTTTGCTTTACTTATATTTTACGCGCGAAAGTGATCTTATGTTTTGGAATATAGTAGTGATTATGGTAGGTGTTCCTGCAATTCCTACATTAGCTTGGTACTTTATTAAAATATATAGATTGATGAAAGTGGGTATGAATAAAAGTGTAAAGAGCAATCTTTTTTATATTTCTAAATATAATATTCAAGTAAAAAGAGAACAGATTGGAAATGTTATATATATGGCAATAGCTTTTGTGTTGCTTCTGTTTTTTGTTTTTGTAGACGCAACAGTATACAGTTTTATGTGGCTTGTTATAGCTTGTGGAATTCCTATTGTGCTTGCTAAGAGTTATTGGAGTTATAAAAAGGTTTATCAGAAAAATATTTACTCTATCCAAAATAGCTTGGAGGAGACAAGGGGGTTGGAAGAGGAGGAGGAAGAAGAAGAGAATTAAAAAGAGAGCGTGTACTAAAAGATGGTTTTTTGTCTCGCTTTTGTTAATGGAGTTATTTGTATCAACCAAAAAAAAATCGCAGCAAAACCCTCCGTTTTGCTGCGATTAAATAATCATTTAGTTTGCAATATCGATTCCGAGTATCTTATTTCACTTCCTCAAAATCAACATCAGTTACATCATCGTCAGATGCTCCACCTTGGCTAGGTCCTTGTTGACCTGCATCTTGTGGGCCTGCGCCTTGCTGTGCACCTGCATCTTGCGCATTGTACATTTCTTGAGAAGCTGCTTGAAATACAGTATTCAACTCTTCTGTAGCAGCATCAATTGCTGCAATGTCTTGCGCTTTGTGAGCTTCTTTCAATTTAGCTAATGCCTCTTCGATAGGAGCTTTCTTATCAGCTGGAAGCTTATCACCAAGGTCTTTCAATTGTTTTTCGGTTTGAAAAATCATTGAGTCGGCTTGGTTTAGCTTGTCGATTTTTTCTTTTTCTTTTTGGTCAGATTCCGCATTGGCTTCAGCTTCTTCTCTCATGCGTTTGATTTCTTCTTCGCTCAATCCCGATGAAGCTTCAATACGTATGCGTTGCTCTTTGCCTGTTGCTTTGTCTTTTGCCGAAACATTTAAGATACCATTTGCATCTATATCAAATGTAACTTCAATTTGAGGCACACCGCGTGGTGCTGGTGGTAATCCGTCTAGGTTAAACACACCAATTTGCTTGTTGTCGCGTGCCATGCTTCGCTCACCTTGCAATACATTAATTTGTACCGATGGTTGATTGTCTGAAGCAGTTGAGAATGTTTCGCTCTTCTTGGTTGGTATAGTTGTGTTTGCATCAATAAGCTTAGTTGTAACACCACCCATTGTTTCAATACCCAATGATAGAGGAGTAACGTCGAGCAATAATACATCTTTTACATGACCACTCAATACGGCACCTTGAATAGCAGCACCTAATGCAACAACTTCGTCGGGGTTTACACCTTTTGAAGGAGTCTTACCAAATAGTTTTTCAACCATCTCTTGTACTGCAGGTATACGTGTTGAACCACCTACCAAGATTACTTCGTCGATATCTGAAATTGATACGCCAGCATCTTTAATTGCAGCCTCGCTTGGGCCAACACATTTTTGTAGTAGACCGTCAACTAGCTGCTCAAATTTTGCACGTGTCAATGTTTTTACCAAGTGTTTTGGTATTCCATCAACTGGCATAATATAAGGTAGGTTTATTTCTGTACTTGTAGCTGTTGATAATTCAATTTTCGCTTTCTCTGCAGCTTCTTTCAAACGTTGTAGTGCCATTGGGTCTTTGCGAAGGTCGATGCGTTCTTCTTTTAAAAACTCTTCGGCCAACCAGTCAATAATTTCGTGGTCAAAGTCGTCACCACCTAAGTGAGTATCACCATTAGTAGATTTTACTTCAAATACGCCATCGCCCAGTTCAAGGATAGAGATATCAAAAGTACCACCACCAAGGTCAAACACAGCAATTTTCATGTCTTTGTGTTTCTTGTCAAGACCATAAGCCAATGAAGCAGCAGTAGGCTCATTTACAATACGACGTACTGTAAGTCCTGCAATTTCGCCTGCCTCTTTAGTAGCCTGACGCTGTGCATCGCTAAAGTATGCGGGTACTGTAATAACAGCTTCTGTAACCTCATGTCCTAAGTAGTCTTCGGCTGTTTTTTTCATTTTCTGCAATATAATAGCAGAAATTTCTTGTGGCGTATATAGTCTGCCGTCAATATCTACACGTGGGGTGTTGTTGTCACCTTTTACCACTTTGTATGATACACGACCTGTCTCTTTTTGCACTTGGTCGAAAGTTTCTCCCATAAAAGTTTTTATAGAGAATACTGTTTTCTCAGGGTTGGTTATTGCCTGACGTTTTGCAGGATCACCTACTCTACGTTCTCCACCTTCCACAAATGCAACAATGGATGGGGTAGTGCGTCTTCCCTCGTTATTACTAATTACAACAGGTTCGTTACCTTCCATTACCGAAACGCAAGAGTTTGTTGTTCCTAAGTCAATTCCTATTATTTTTCCCATACTGTTTATATATTTATTATTTTGTTTTTAATTAGTTCTATCTATATAACTTCAAAATTGGTGCCAAAGATTAAAATGCTGTTTGATGTGACGATATGTCAGGTTTCTCTGTTTTATTCTTTTGCATCTACTATACATACTGCAAATAATGTGCCATACTCTTCAAAATGGGGAGTTTATTGTATTGGCTTCTCTTTTTTATAATAATATTTTAATTAACTTTGAAGAGTATAATCAATCCGGGTCCATTTATTTCATAAATTTTCAAACTATGGCTTATATCTTTACAACTGACGACAAAGAACAATTAAAAAAGAAAGGTATTTCTGAACAAAAAATTAATGAACAACTACGCTATTTCAAAGAAGGCTATCCAGCTCTTACCATTAAGAAACCTGCTTCAATTGGCGAAGGCATACTGAAGCTTGACAAGCTTACTAAAAAGATTTATGTTTTAAAGTGGGAAGACTACTTGGAGGGAGACAAAAAGGTGACAAAGTTTGTTCCTGCATCGGGGGCAGCCAGTAGAATGTTTAAAGACCTTTTTGCTTTTCTTGAGCAAGAGAGCGATGTGCCAACTACTGATTTTGAGAAAGATTTCTTTGACAATATTCAATCGTTTGCTTTTTATGATGAGTTGAATAGGGCGTGTAAAAACATGCATAATAATAACATAGAGCAACTTTTGGCAGACGGCAAATATAAAGAGGTGGTAAGTTCGCTATTGAGTGAAGAGGGACTCAACTATGGAGAGCTACCCAAAGGGCTTTTGTTGTTTCATAGCTACCCCGAGAAGAAAAGAACACCCATGGAGGAGCATCTTGTAGAGGGTACAATGTATGCCAAGTGTGGCGACAATAAAGTAAATGTTCATTTTACAATATCTCCCCATCACGAAGCGTTGTTTAAAGAGTTGCTAGATAAAGAAAAAGATAAATTAGAAGAGCGTTTAAATGCTCAGTTCGATGTCTCTTTTAGTATTCAAAAACCTTCTACCGATACTATTGCTGTGGATTTGGAAAATAAACCCTTTATACATCAGGGTTCTTTATTGTTCCGACCAGGTGGACATGGGGCTCTTATTGAAAACTTGAATGATTTGGAGTCTGATATTGTTTTTGTGAAAAACATCGACAATGTTGTACCCGACAGCTTTAAGGAGAGTGATATATTGCATAAAAAGATACTAGCAGGTGTTTTGATAGATACGCAGAAAAAGATTTTCAACTATTTAGATAAGTTGGAGTCGGATAAATATCTTTTGGAAGATCTTGCAGAGATAGAGCTTTTTATGCGAAATGAGTTGTTCATCACTTTCGGTGTTTTGGCGGAAAAACCCAAAGAGCAGTTTGCACAATATATGTTTGATAAGCTAAACCGTCCAATTAGAGTTTGTGGTATGGTGCTTAATGAGGGCGAACCTGGTGGAGGCCCATTTATTGTTGAGAACAAAGATGGCAGTTATTCACCGCACATACTAGAGGGTTCGCAAATTGATGAGAAAACAGCTGCTAGCTTTGGCGATAAAGCAACCCACTTTAATCCTGTTGATTTGGTTTGTGCTATTAAAGACAGACATGGAAAGAAGTTTGATCTGCTTAGCTTTGTTGATAAAGATACAGGTTTTATCTCTGCGAAATCTGAAAGTGGCAGACCATTAAAAGCACTCGAGCTTCCAGGCCTGTGGAATGGTGCTATGAGTGATTGGAATACTGTTTTTGTTGAGGTGCCAATAGATACTTTCAATCCAGTTAAAACAGTGAATGACTTGTTGCGCGATGAGCATCAATAACACAACTGATTAGCAATTAAAACAAAGAAATTTCGAACGCTGTTCGAAGCGCCTTCTAAGGTGCTTCGAATGGCGTTTTTGTCTTGCAACTCAGAAGGGCTTTAGTTGATAGGTATGTATTTTTGATTAATACAAGACTGACAATTTGGCACATATTGATATATTACGAGTCAGTTTTGTAAGCAACCGCCATGTTTTCAAGCTAATTTCCTGTCAAGCGAAAGTATTAACACGATAATGGCATAAAAAGTTACGAGTTTTCACCTGTTTTGAGTATTTATTTGTAACTTCGTGTTACACAAATAACAACAATGAATCTTGCATACATGAGCAAGGTTTTTCTATTTATATTCATATGAGCGAAGAGAACAAAATATTGGATGATAATCAAATGATTGAAGATGAGTTTCAAGCTCTTCTCAATGATTATCTTTCGTCTAACCATCGTAAAAAAGTTGATGTTATTACAAAAGCATTCAATCTTGCTTATGAAGCCCATAAAGGGTCTCGGCGCCGTTCTGGCGAACCATATATAATGCACCCTCTTGCAGTAGCTCGTATTGTGTCGAAAGAAATAGGGTTAGGGTCAACTTCAATTTCGGCTGCTTTGCTTCACGATGTGGTTGAAGATACTGATTATTCTGTCGAAGATCTTGAGATGATTTTTGGCGAAAGGGTAGCTCGTATTGTTGATGGTCTCACCAAAATATCGAGTGGTATGTTTGGCGCTAATGTGTCTGCTCAAGCAGAAAATTTTAGGAAGTTGCTGCTCACCATGTCTAATGATATACGGGTAATACTTATTAAAATTGCTGACCGACTGCACAATATGCGCACTTTGTCATCGATGGCTCCCGCCAAACAATATAAAATTACAGGCGAAACAAATTTTATTTATGCGCCACTAGCTCATCGCCTAGGATTGTTTGCCATAAAAACAGAACTAGAAGAGCTTTGTTTTAAATATGAGCATCCTAAAACATTCGAACATATTACTGCTAAAATACAAGAAACTGCAGCAGATCGAAGTCAGATATATGAGAATTTTGCAAAGCCTGTAAAGGTTGAGCTTAATAAAATGGACATTGAGTATGAGATGAGGGCTCGTGTTAAATCTGTTTATTCTATCTGGAATAAAATGGAGAAAAAGAAGGTCGATTTGCATGAAATATACGATATATTTGCTGTAAGAATTATCTTCGAAATTTATCCTGGAATGGATGAGAAGAAACAATGTTGGGATATATATTCAGCTATTACTGATATTTACAAACTTCGTCCCGATAGAATTCGCGACTGGGTGAGTCGACCAAAATCAAATGGCTATCAAGCCTTACACTTAACTGTGATGGGACCCGATGGAAAATGGATTGAAATCCAAATTCGCAGTCGTAGAATGGACGATATTGCTGAAAAAGGTTTTGCTGCGCATTGGAAATACAAAGCCAATAAAGTGGAAGAGGATAACGAGCTTGACAAATGGCTGAAAACTATTCAAGAGATACTGTCCAACCCAAATCCAAATGCTGTTGACTTTTTAGATACCATCAAGTTGAATCTCTTTGCTATGGAGATATTTGTTTTTACACCTAAGGGTGATATAAAAACTCTACCGCAAGGAGCAACTGCGCTCGATTTTGCCTATTTGCTACATACAGATATTGGAGACAATTGTTTGGGTGCAAAAGTTAATCATAGGTTAGTGCCTTTGAGCCAGAAGCTGACTAGTGGTGACCAGGTGGAGGTGTTAACATCATCATCGCAAAAGCCCCAACCCGAGTGGCTAAGCTTTGTTACAACTGCCAAAGCTAGAACTAGAATTGAGGCGGCCCTGCGTCGCGACAGGAGAGCTATTGCTAAAGAGGGAAAGTCTAAACTTGATAAGTTGTTTGTAGAAGAGCCTTTAGGAAGAAGTATGCTCGATAGAATTCTGCATTATTATGATGTTGATAAAAAAGAAGATCTTTTTTATCAGATTGGAAACAACGATATTGAGCTACCTCAGCATTACGGTGAATTTTATAAAAATAAAAAAGACACGCATACAGACAACTTATTGCTGCGCTATATGAAACAAGCATATAATGCCATGCGTAAATCATCTGACGAGGTTACGAAAGTAAAACCAGTGCAAAGTAACAAAAGCGAAGATAAAGAGGGTTCTCTTGAAACAGTGAAGGTTGATAGAAAGGCAAAGTTTAACTTAGTTGAAACAGCTAAAGGTAAAAACTTTATTTTGCCCACATGCTGCAACTCTTTGCCTGGAGACGATGTGTTTGGATATATTAATGAAAAAGAAAAGGTGGAGGTACATAAAAGCTCATGCCAAGTAGGGCTTAAGCTTAAATCGAATTATGGAGATAGAATTATAGAGGTTGCTTGGGGAGATTATAAGCAATATTCTTTTAAATCGGCTGTTTCTTTCACTGGTATAGATAGAAAAGGAATATTGAATCGTATTATTGCAAAAATATCAGAGGATTCTCCCGTAAGTATTCTAAGTATGAATATAGCATCGAAAGATGGAATATTTGAAGGTGAAATAGAAGTGAGCCTTCATAGTGCGAAAGATGTGCAAAACCTATGTGCTGTAATAGCAAAAGTGGACGGCATAAATACCGTCCACCGCTCTACAACATAGTATCATCTATTATAGATGTTATCTTGTAATTGATCTTTTTGAAGTAAAATGTTAATGCTTACTTCCTCTTTTTTCTTGAAAAGAGCATCGATGTTGCTTTTTTAGTTATAAAACCTAGTGCTATAGGTTTGAGTAGTCTCCAACCTACAGAGCCCACAGATTTATAATTTGAAAGAAAGAAATTACCCCAACCACCACCTGCCGATCTAGTTAGATAGGAGGTGTTAGAAACAGGTGATGAACCACTTGTTCTGTCGGAGACCTTGTTCATAATTGATGAAGTGGTGCTTCTTAGTAACATCGACCCCCAATTATCGTGAATATATTGTAGCTGAAAAGCCATTTTCTGCTCAGATATTTTAATCTCTTCGCGCAACTGCTTCTCTTCTAGTTTTAATTGATCAAGAGGGGTTAGTTTGTAAGTTTTCATAATGTTGTTATTCTTTATCATCATTCATTAGAGAAGATACTATTTTATTTGTCAATCCACGTCTGATAGATTTTCTTGTCTTTATAATTATTGCAACAACAATTATAGTAAACAATGCAACTATAGCAAATCCGAGAGATAAGCTCCCTAATAATTCGCCAAAAAATATTGCTAGCGTAATAAATACAAAGTTTAATGCAAACAGAACTAGCAGTATAGCTACTACTGTATAAATAAGTGCAGCTCCACTTTTACTGGTTTTTGCATAAGTTTGTAATTTAAACAGTCTTAATCTATCGGAAACATAGTCTGCCAAATCATCTTTCATCTCCTCGAACAATGTGCCCACTTTTTTTTCTTCCATCGTTTAGGTAATTTCTGTTTTTCTTACTTTCTAGATAATTCTTTTTTTGCAACTTCAGTAATATCTTCAATATCTTCTTTAAGATCTTCAACTTCGTGCTTTCCTTTGTAAACAGCAGTTTTTACATTTGCTCTTACTTTGTCGGCAAATTCATTTGCTTGGTCTAGCCACTCTTCTCTTTTATCGTTACCCATAATATAACCAATAGCTGCACCTAGTGCAACGCCAATTCCTAGACCTAATAGTAGTTTTGATTCTGAATTCTTCATAATTTTTCTTGTTTTAATGTTTATAGATTGTTATTAAATAAGTTTCTTCAACCAAGGCAACCAAAGCAGTTGTTTGGTTTAAGTATATAGATGAAACGTTTGAAAGTCCATTTTGTTTATATTTAAAAAAACATTCATCAAAAGTTCATTCTTTTCTACAATGATTCACCTATAAGAGTTGCAGATGTGTATTCGTTTATTCTCACCCTAACTGTTTCGCCTATACTGTGCAATTTTTTATCAAATACTACCACTTTGCTTTCGCTTGTTCTTCCAAAGAACTGGCCGCTCGATTTCTTTGAGTAACCTTCAATCAAAACTTCAAACTCTTTGCCAACATCTTTTTTGTTGCTCAACTCAGAATGTCCTCTTTGTAAGTCTATTATTTCTTGCAATCTTCGTTTTTTAACCTCTTCAGTAACATTGTCTTTTAGTTTGTTTGAAGCAAATGTGCCAGGTCTTTCAGAATATTTAAACATAAATGCAGAATCGAAACCAACTTCTTCCATTAAAGATAATGTTTCTTTATGGTCTTCTTCGGTTTCATCATGAAAACCACACATAATATCGGTGGAAAGTCCACACCCTGGAATGATTTTCTTGATGGCTGCTATTCTATCTAAGTACCACTCTCTGTCGTATTTTCTATTCATCATATTGAGCATACGCGAACTTCCCGACTGAAATGGAAGGTGGATGAATTTGCAGATGTTTTCGTTATTGGCTATTGTATGCAATGTTTTGTCGGTCATATCTTTTGGATGAGATGTGGCAAAGCGGATACGCATTTCGGGAGCATGTTTTGCAACCATTTCTAATAAATCAGAAAAGTCTACCGATTTATCTCCATTGGTGTAAAGATAGGAGTTGACATTTTGTCCTAAAAGTGTTACTTCTTTAAAACCTTTATTCTTTAGATCGTCCAGTTCGTTGAGAATGCTTTCAGTATCGCGACTTCTTTCTCGGCCTCTTGTGTAGGGTACTATACAGTAGGTGCAAAAATTATTACATCCGCGCATAATAGAGATAAAACCTGAAATACTGTTGCCTCCTATTTTTAGAGGGATTACATCTTTGTAAGTTTCGGTTTTTGATAACTCTACATTAATTACTTTTTCGCCTTGCTCTGCAGCACTCATTAAATTTGGTAAATCCATGTATGAGTCAGGCCCTATAACCAGGTCGGCGTGATGCTGCTCTATCAAAACCTCTTTCACTCTCTCTGCCATACAACCCAATACTCCAATAATAAGCTTTTGATTGTGCTTACGTTTTATAGCATTAAAGTATTCTAATCTATTTATAACGCGTTGCTCTGCATTTTTTCGTATAGAGCATGTGTTTACAAAAACTGCGTCGGCAGACTCCAAATCGTCTGTTATAATATAACCATCCATCTCCATAATTGACGCTACCACTTCGGTGTCGGCCACATTCATTTGACAACCATAGGTTTCGATGTATAGTTTTTTCTCTTCGGCTTGATATGTTTTCTCTTCTGTTTTCATCTATTTCTTAGTTTAGTAAATAACTGATTTCTCTTGCGAGAATTTATTGTCAGACAAATAAAAGAAACTAATTGAATAACAGCAAAATATTCAGTTTAAATATTTGCATCTTAACCATTAATTAATTATGTTTGTGATAACATATAAAATTAAATTTTTCATAGTTAAGTTTTGGTTGAATAACCGAGTGTTGCTTAGAAGTAATACTCGGTTATTTTTTTATATTCATTTGTAATCAATCTTTTGTATCTCAAATAAAAAATGATTACTTTTGTCTGAACTACAAAAGTAATGAAAAAATGGATATAGGTGATATTGGATTTTTAATAATTGCTTTTATTGTCTTCATTGTTAACTTTATTGTTAAATCGAATAAAGAGAAAATAGAGGCACAAGCACAAGAACCAAAAAAGAAAACAGCAATACCTGATCTTCCCGATCTTGAACCCTGGGAGGAGGAGTATGCAATGCCCCCATTTTTTGATTCTCCTGTTATACCCAAAAAAAGTGTAGGGGGCGATAGAAAACCGTCCAAATCTTTAATTCTTGATTCCGATTCTTTAAGAAGTATGGATAAACGTATGCAACCTGCTCAAGAGGGGATGTCTTCGTTGTCTGAATCATTATTTAAAGAAGATAATATGGATTCAATATCCTATCAAGATGAAGACACTGCCGAAGGGGAAGCATCTTATACCAATGAGCTGTTTCATGGAGATATTTCAAAAGAATTGAAAAAAGCAATTATATATAGCGAGATCCTTCATCGCAAATATGAATAAATCACATCAAAAATAATAAACAATGGCTTTAAAATTTATTAGTGCTGAAGAAGCTGCAGCACTTATTGATCATGACCACAATGTTGGTTTTAGTGGATTCACGCATGCCGGATGTCCAAAAGTAGTGCCAGTTGCTTTGGCAAAAAGAGCACAGGAAGAACATGCAAAAGGGAATCCTTTTAAAATAGGTATGTTCACTGGTGCATCTACAGGTGATACTATCGATGGTAGCTTGGCGCGTGCTAACGCAGTTAAATTTCGCACCCCTTATCAAACAAATAGGGATATGCGTAATGCTATTAATAATAAGAAGGTGCATTCTTCTATCGACTACTTTGATATGCATCTTTCTCAGGTTGCTCAAGAAATAAGATACGGTTTTTTAGGTGGTGTTGATGTAGCAATTGTAGAGGCTTGTGAAGTAACGAAAGATGGTAAAATTGTTCCTACTGCAGGCGTGGGTATTACACCTACTATTTGCCGCATGGCAAAAATTGTAATTGTTGAGTTGAACAGTAAAGTGCCAGCTAAACTAAGAGGTATACACGATTTATACGAATTGCAAGATCCTCCAAAACGCCGTCACATCAATATTTTTGAGGTGCAAGGTAGAATTGGACTAGAATATATACAGGTTGATCCTGATAAAATATTTGTTGTTGAAACAAGTGAAGAGAGCGAAGGTGGTGGTTTTGCACCAGTTGACGAAACTACTGCAAAAATAGGTGACAATGTTGCCAATTTCTTTGTTAATGAGATGAAGAATGGTAGAATCCCACATGGTTTCCTACCTGTACAATCAGGCGTGGGTAATATTGCTAATGCAGTATTAGGCTCAATGGGTAATAATAAAGATATTCCTCGCTTCGATGTTTATACAGAGGTTATTCAAGATGCAGTATTGAATATGATGCGCGAAGGCAAAATTAGTTTTGCTAGTGGTTGTTCTCTCACTGTAAGTAATGAGCAACTTCACCAATTGTACAACGACCTTGATTTCTTTAAAAACAAGATGGTATTGCGTCCAAGCGAAATATCAAATAATCCAGGTATAGTACGTCGCTTAGGAGTTATTGGTATCAATACTGCTATTGAAGTTGATATTTTTGGTAATGTAAACTCTACTCATGTAATGGGTAATAATATGATGAATGGTATTGGTGGTTCTGGTGACTTTACCCGCAACTCTTACATCTCTATTTTTGTTACTCCATCGGTAGCTAAAAATGGCGATATCAGTTGTATTGTTCCAAAGGTATCTCACACAGACCATACAGAACATTCTGTAAAAGTTATTGTGTCTGAATACGGTGTTGCAGATTTAAGAGGTAAGGGTACTTATCAACGTGCACGCGAAATTATTGAGAAATGTGCACATCCAGACTATCGCCCAATGTTGCACGAATATATTACTTTGCAAGAAAATGGACATACTCCGCAAAGTCTTTATGGTTGCTATGCATTCCACAAAGCTTTCTTGGAGACTGGTAGCATGAAGAATACCGATATGTCGCAATATAAGAAATAAAATAACTAGCTTTTAGCTAATCTATATAATGGGACTGTTTCATTGATGAGGCAGTCCCATTTTTCTTATGTATTCATGCAGGTTATAAAAAAGATTGTAGTAATGATGAAGTTGCAATTTGTTTTGAGTAAGCAATTTAATGACAGCGTTTGAATGTGAGCAGTTGTATTATGATATAATTGCTTTATTTATTATATTTGTGTAATGATTGAATCACAGAAATATATAGATAGGCGCCATCGTGTGATGGATAAAATAGCAAATAGGTCAAATATCAACAAAAAAGTGATTGAGGCAATGAAAAGAGTGCCTCGTCAGGAGTTTATTGAACCTAGGTTAGAAGAGCTGGCCTATATTGATAAGCCTCTGCCAATTGCTGCAGGGCAAACTATTTCGCAAATATATACGGTGGCAATGCAGACCAGTTTGTTAGATTTGGTTGAAGGGGCTTCTGTATTAGAAATTGGTACAGGCTGTGGATATCAAACTGCTGTGTTGTGCGAAATGGGATATTTGGTATATAGTATTGAGAGACACGAGGAACTTTACCTCACAGCAAAGCAAAATCTTAAATTATTAGCTTATAATGCTCTGTTGGTTCATGGTGATGGATTTGAAGGTTTGCCCCAGCATGCTCCTTTTGATGGAGTGTTGATTACATGTGGCGCACCCGATGTGCCTGAAGAGTTGATAAAGCAATTGGCTCTGAATGGTAAAATGGTAGCACCCATTGGTAGGAATTTACAAGAGATGACAGTGATTCAGAAAATTAGCGAGGGGGAACATAAAATATCTAAAGAGGGTGCTTACAAGTTTGTTCCTATGCTACCTGGTAAGGTTGATAAATCAAAAGATGATGATGAACGCGAATGGTAAGTTGGTAATGTTGGTTTTAAACAGTCATGGATTTGCAAACAACTAAAAGCGAACTAGACCACATAGCATACTTATTTTATTTTCGACTAAATAATATATTGAAAATGAACTTAGAATTAAACGAGCATAACAAGAAAGAATATCCTCCAATGCATACTGCAGAGCATATCCTTAATCAAACAATGGTGCGAATGTTTGGGTGTCCACGTTCGCGCAATACCCATATTGAGCGCAAAAAGAGTAAGTGCGATTACTATTTAGAGAAAGCACCAACCGATGCAGAAGTTCAACAAATAGAAGATGCTGTAAATGAAGTAATAAGAAAGAATTTACAAGTCACAGAAGATCTTGCACACATAGAAGATGCAGAAGATTTGGTAGATTTATCTAAGCTTCCAGATGATGTGTCAGAGATGCTTCGTATTATTAGAGTAGGAGATTATGATGTGTGTGCATGTATTGGCTCGCATGTTGAAAATACATCGGAGATTGGAGAGTTCTATATTACAACTCACACTTTTGATAAGGGTAGGTGGCGTGTACGATTTAAACTAAAAGAGAGTTAGAATAAGATGGTTTAAAGTGAAAGAATGCAGAACTTGTCTACCAAAATATGCATGGCAAGTTAATGAATTGATATAAAAATTATTGCCATTCTTTTAGTAAAACTTATTTTAATACTTGTGTGTGATGTTTCACTAGAAAAATCTCAAGTTATGATTCTTCTAAAACCTCTTTCATCACCACTGCATTGTTCATCTCCTTATCCTTTGCAGCATAAAGCAGTGTTATCGTTTCAGATTTAGCTTTGTTGCGCAATTTGTCTAATTCTTCTTTTTGGTCTTGAAGTTCTTCTTTGTAACGCTTCTTGAATTCATCAAACTTATCATGTTCATGGTCAAACCACTTACGCAGTTCGGTAGATGGAGCAAGGTCTTTCAACCATTCATCAAAGTGTGCATCCTTTTTTTTTACTCCTCTAGGCCAAAGGCGATCGATGAAAACACGATAACCATCACTCTTAGACTTATCATCATAAACTCTTTTAATAATAATCGATTTCATTAAAACTCTTTTTTATACTAAATTATTTTTCAGGGAGGTAAGTTAATTCACCATCAACTATTCGTGCTGGTTGTGTGTAGGGATGTTCGTTAGATTTGCCAATTTGCATAATGTGCTGTACATTCCAACCATCGGCTTTCAGATAATCGGAAACCATGGAGCGGTGACATCGCCACCAAACTGCTTCCGAACACATATAAGCAGTTTTTTGATGTAGGGAAATCTTTGTGAGTTCTCTTATGCCTTCAGCAAAAGAGTCAGTTTCCATATAATCTGCATAGCCTCTAAACGCCGCATGTCGCCAAGATGTATTCTTAGAATTTGGTTTTACTTTTCTTCTTCCACCCAATTTCTTCAGGTGAGTATATTGGATGTTGTTTTGGGGTAAAGACACTTCAAGCATCTCTTTGTTGAATCGAGGAAACTTGCGAGATCCCGGAAAGCTTCTAATATCAACTACAAGCTCTATATTAAAATAATAT